>RCNJ01000064.1_pt1 | contig 90800 bp, 91 predicted proteins | sample 2041171 | NCBI WGS metagenome assembly RCNJ01 (sample SAMN09708213, study PRJNA481090) | feces metagenome | biome: feces | host: Pygoscelis adeliae | place: Antarctica: Rookery Lake | collected 2010-03-01 | reverse complement strand
TGACGTAATAATTCAATATTCCGATATATTTACTAAGACGATTTCTTGACACGGGATAGATTACATCGTCTTACCGAGACTATACTGTAATCTCCAAGGCCATCACTCACAGCCTTCCCTCCTCCTCTTAACTCCACATCAATCCACGCTATCATGGCCCCCGACGCCAGGCCGGAACCATACACCATGCCTCCTTTGCCTTCCGCCCTCGCCTTCAAGCTCGTCGCCCGCTGCTCAACAACCAAAGCCCGCGCTGCTACCCTCGTCCTTCCTCATGGCCCGGTCCAGCTCCCACTGTTTATGCCAGTCGCAACGCAGGCGTCTCTGAAGGGTCTCACTCCAGAACAACTTGAGGATACCGGGTGCAGACTCTGTCTGAACAACACTTATCATCTTGGCTTGAAGCCAGGACAAGAGGTTCTTGACTCAGTAGGAGGAGCGCATAAGTTTCAAGGATGGAAGCACAACCTGTTGACCGACTCTGGTGGCTTCCAGATGGTGTCGCTGCTCAAGCTGGCCACTATTACGGAAGAGGGTGTTAGATTTTTGTCGCCGCACGACGGTTCGCCTATGTTGCTCACACCAGAACACTCGATATCCTTACAGAACTCTATCGGTTCCGACATCATAATGCAGCTCGACGATGTGCTAGTCACAACCTCGCCAGACCGCGCAAGAATGAGGGAAGCTATGTTAAGATCTGTTAGGTGGCTGGATAGATGCATAGCTGCACACGCAAAGCCAGAGACACAAAACCTGTTCTGTATTATTCAAGGTGGATTGGATCTGGAGATGAGAAAGGAGTGTTGCGAGGCCATGGTTGCTCGTGGCACACCTGGTATCGCGATCGGTGGATTGAGTGGTGGAGAGGCAAAGGAGGAATATTGTAAGGTGGTGGACACATGTACTGGCCTCTTACCAGAGAACAAGCCAAGATATGTGATGGGAATCGGATACCCAGAGGATCTTGTCGTCTCGGTCGCATTAGGAGCAGACATGTTTGACTGTGTCTGGCCGACTCGTACAGCACGCTTCGGTAACGCAGTCACAAAGTACGGAATGCTCAACCTGAGAAACGCCAAATACGCATCAGACTTTGGCCCGATAGAAGATGGATGCGGATGTGAAGCTTGCAGACCTCGAAACGAGGGAGGTCTGGGAGCAACTAGGAGTTGGGTACACCATCTCGCCTCAAAAGAGACCGTCGGCGCTCATCTCTTGACAATGCATAATGTGTGGTATCAGTTGCAGCTGATGAGGGATGTCAGACAGGCGATTGTGGAGGACAGGTATCCGGCGTTTTTGAGGACGTTCTTCGGGAACTTGTACGAGTATAAAAAGGAGAACTATCCGAGCTGGGCAGTCGGAGCCCTGCAGGGTGTTGGTGTAGACCTGACCGTCGACGAGTAATTTTGACGGCTTGATCCGGAAGAGTAAGAGACGACGGCGCATACGAAGCATATGAAGCATAGATATACCCAATCTCGAGAGAACGAAGCACTTATAAATGGCAAGCACTTTGATAACGGCGATGCACTTGTTTTGATGTCGACGAGGAGTGTCCTGCTGCATGGATTAGCGTCGGCCAACTCAACAGACCCGCACTCGTTTTTAGCATGATAGCGTGGGCATGGCTTGTATTCTCACGGTATATCAACACGACGACTACTCCGTTTTCCGATTGCTATTTATCCACCAACTTCGGCAATAATGAGCCTCCTAGCTACCCACTTTCATCTCGCTCGCCTCCCGCCGAGATCCAGATCCAACTCTAGATGACAGCATTCAATCAGTTACAAATACTCTGGCGCTGAGAACATGGTGACTAGGGCTGCAACTACCAGGATACGCCCTGCTGGAAAGGCAACCAATCGCATTCAAAATTCAGTGGCGATCTTGGGCAGCGAGATGGAAAATACAACTTGAGTATACGTTAAATATGATTCAATGATCTCTATCCGCCACACCACTGAGGTTTACCAAGGCGAAAGGCGGTGGGTCTGGGACTCTTTAATTCATTGATGCTCATTGTTTAAAGATCCTGCATCAGAAAGCAGAAATGAGCTTAGGCTGCCTTTTTGCCACATGCCATACTTCCCGCCTCATTGCATTAAAAGGGTGGAAGAAGCTACCGGGCGCTTATGATGCAGAAATAGCTGCAAGAGAACATCGTCGTCAGATGTTTCCATCATCGTGGGAATATCATGAGAAACCGCTCTGCCGCTACCGGAAAACCATCAGCATCCTCGACTCTCACATCGAGTCCCTGCATGGTCCGACATTCTGTCTCTGGCACGATTGGATGCAGCCATGGCAGAGGCACACGCCGGCAGATATCAAGCATCGCCTTCGACAAGTACCTTTATTAGCACGGAAAACGAAATCAGGTAAATAGCCGCCTACGCGAGTGAAGGACGACGTAACACTTGGCTGCCATACTTCGGGTGGCCGTAAAAACGAGACGACGAAAGGATAAAGCTCGTTCCCAGATGACTTTCAGGTTATAGAAGGGAGGTTGTGACATGAGTTGAAATGGAGAGTAATCAAGGACCTTGCGTGGAGGTTAGAGGACGATGGAAATGTCAGATATGTGGCGACCTGGCAACGTTCAAGCAGGCAGCAGGGACAAAATCGGCCAACCAAGTAGCACTGACTTACCACTCGGCACCTGGGCACCATAGTGAATATCTCATAAGAACTACGGACGTCAAAGTTAAAACAGATCAAAATGTCAATTCTCATACGAAAACCAATCCACTAACATCACAACCAACAATTGCCATCCCGCAAAAACCCGACTTCCCTCAATTCTCCCGTCTTCCAGCCGAAATTCGGATCCAAATTTAGAGGACGGCTTTCCACCACATCCTCCTATTCTGGGAATTGCAGCATGCGGATCTAGGAATCACGGACTATCATTCTACATGCGACGAAAGGGAGGCGCTGTCGGGAAGGCAACGCCTCTCCGGATATTATTTTTTACCGCTCTCACGACGGCGAGCGGCTATATCTCATTATAGCCGCAGAGTATACATACTCCCTACCAGCGAACTCTATGCCGAGAGCCATAATGCCCAAGAACTAGAAGTACCAGACTTCCGCAAAAAAGCAAACTTAAGTTGCCATTGCCATACCTCCCGGTTATTAGCCTTACAAGAATGGAAAAAAACGGCTGGCTCAAGGATGGATTCGTGACTATCGTCTTGCGTATAGGCCCGTCGGAGTCAAAAGCCATTACAAGCGGAGTATCCAAATCCTTGGGTCCCACATCGACTTCCTTTCCACTCCTACGTTTAGTCTCTGGCAGGAATGAATGCAGCCATGGCAACACCGCACCCTAACTCAGACTATCCACCCCTTTCGGCAGGTCGATAGGCTGAAACGGAAGCGGAAAAGTGGTCGGTGACCCAATGACATGCATGAAGATTTTATAGCACTCGATTGTCCGAGAAAGATCGTGTATAGCAACCTGATTGACAATGCTGGCGAGAAAACTTTATTTCCGGCTGATTTTGAGGTCGAGAAGGAAAGTCTGCTGAGGCTGAAACATGAGCTTGAGGTCGAAGGTAGCCAGCATTGCGTGGTTGGCGGAAGGGAAGACTGTCAGATATGCTGCTATTTGGAATCGACCCAATTGGTTGACAGAGCTTAAAAACCATGAAGCATCTAATCAACTTCGTTAACAATGAGCAATGAGCATATGATCATATTGTGAGATGTGTTTGGAGCGCACGCTATGTAATGCTATATTCTCGTCTTACATCCAGGAAGCGCAACCATTCTTTCCTGCTTCGCTACCATCTTATGATTCAGGTCATATCGTGCCATTTTGTCGAGTTATCTGCCCACAATTTCGGCAAGCCTCGAGATCTCCTTCGCTGCCTTCAAGTCCTGTGTCTTTACCATTTCCTAGTTGGTACCACTCTTCTCGCCACTCTAATAATAATTCCTCATCGCATCCTCAAAGCCCGTCCCGCCCTTCAAATCTCTATCAAAAGCCAGCGCAACATCCAGCACCTTCTGGATATGCACCATACTAAGCGGCTCTTTCCTATTAACCGCCAGCGCCTGCGCCGTGCGCACCGTATTCTTGATCTGCCTCCCATTAAGCGTATGCTTGGCAAGATTGGTGAAATCATCGTCGGTGAACGGCATGGTCTCGGCGCCTTCCTGGACGCGGACCCGCTCGATGAACATCTTGAAGACTGACTTTTTAGCGCGGGGAGTGAGCTCGCCGTAGCGGAGTGCTGAGACGTGTTAGTGTTGATTATATAGGGGTGGGAGAGGTGATGCTTACCAATATGGATACGAGACTGGAAGGCGTCGTCGAAGGTCTCCACTCTGTTAGTGGTGAGGAACAGAATGCCTTGGAAGTACTCCAGCAGTCTCAAGAAGACGGAGACAAGTGCGTTGCGGTGGATGTCCTGGATCGTCCTCTTTTCCAGAAAGACATCTGCCTCGTCCAGCAGCAGCACAGCTCCCCAGGCGTGAGCGAGATTGAGCACCTTCTCCAGCTCCTGCTCCAGGGCGCGAGAGTCTGTGCCAAGCTCGCCGGCTGTGACCATGTACAGTGGACATTTGAGCAGCTCTGCGATACCTTCTGCCGTGAGCGTCTTTCCGGTGCCAGGTGGGCCGTGCAAGACTGCGACCAATCCGTTACCCTTGCCTTGGATGACATCGATACCTGGCCCCCGGTTGAACTTGTGGGACTCCACCAACGCTTTCACAACATCCTTGGTGTTGTTCTCAAGGACAAGTGACTCGTATGCACCCTCATTCCAAACGATCTCCTTGACTCCAGAAACTGTAAACTCGAGCCACGTCTTCTCGCCAAAAGCGAATCCGAGCACAACTGGCGAGGCGACGAGGTACTCTTCATCCGTGAATACAGGAAGGGATTTCTTATTCTCCTTATCCGCCCTCGCATTCCCATTCTTCTCAGCCTCCTTCTCTTCCCCAGCAACACAGTCGACCTCATCAGCCAACTTCCGTGGTCTGATCTCATCACCATTCTCATCAATCTGCACCTCGACCACCCTCAGCTTATCTTTCTCATCCCGAACGAGCTTCCGTCTCGTTCTCGGTTCATCAGTAGCATCGACATCCCTGTCCTTACCATCATTTTCAGAGTCGCTTCCGCAGCCACAGCAATCATCCGAGTCCGGCTCCTCCTCCGAGTCCTCGAACAAGTCTGGGTCTTTCGGCTTGACGGTGCTAATCTGGTAGTTCGGCAGCATCCGACGGTGGATTGCTGGATCCACCATAATGCGGCCATTGATGTTGACCTTCACAATCTGCCTCTTCTTTTTATAATAAGCCAAGCATTCATGAGACTTGTAATGCACACCCTGCAAGCTGACAAACTTCTTGCCGCGCGCGATCAGTTGTTTGCGGATCTTTGCCTCCTCTTTGTGATACTTCAGCGGGAAACATGCCAGGCTGCTAATCTTCCGTGCACCTTTGAAAGCACCGACGTCTACTTCCATAGAGCCCATTCCCCACACTTTACCGTCATATTCGAGGTATTTGCCTTCTATGCAGTACCATTCGCCCTTCATGAAGCTGGACTCCTTGTTCGCATAGTCGATCTTGAAGGCTCGTGGCTCTTCCGTGGTGCCATAGGTCGTGGTGAAGCAGATGGTGTTCGGCTTGAAGAGAGCCCAAAGGAGATCGAAAGTAGCGAGACCAGAGTCCAGCATGGGGTAGAGCGTCGTCTTAACGCCTGCGAAATCCTTATCGAGGTACTTGACCAATACCTTGGTATGATTGACTATGTCCTTGTTCTTTTTGAGCTGCTTCTTCTTCAACTTCTTGCCGTCGTCGTCACTTTTCGCTTTCTTGACGCTTTTGATCCACTTGCGAAGATCTTCAAGGTACAAGAACAGTAGTTGTGGATCCACAGCTGGAGTCTCTTCCACTAAACTGATACCCTTGACGCCATCCATCACTTTACGGAGACCTTCCTTGATAAGCTTGCTCTTGATGTCGATGAATGTTCTCTTGTACTTCCCTTCCCAGTCAAAGGTGCGTCTGACATTGAACAGGTATTGGTCGTACTCCGCAGCTGTCTCGTCCTCAACAGTATCCGTAAGCTTGTAGGCATGGATGTTGTTGTCCCAGAGCTGATCAACCCTCTTATAAGAGATCTTTGATGCTCGCTTCTTCTTGGTACCTTTCTCCTTTTTGCTACCTTTCTGGGTCTTCTTCAATGCGATAAGTTGTGCAAGAGTGGTACCGCTGCCGCCGAGAGAGGCACCACCTTTACCTGACAAGCGAGAGTTGTATGCAAGCATTTGCTGCTGAAGCTGGAGTTTCGCTATTTTCGCGGCGATGGCTGTGGAATCCTTCTCATCTTCTACGGCCTCATCGTCGTCGTCGCTAATTTCCTCGTCTGCGTCGGAGTCTGAGTCCGAGGTATCGGACTGTTAAAATAGACAGTTAGCGACTGTCTCAGAATGGGTTAGAGTGGCCTATTTACCTCCTTAGCTCTCCGTTTCTTCTCTTTTGCCTTGTCCTTCTTCTTCTGTTTCTCCTTTTTAGTCTTCTTCTTCGCCTTAAGCTTCCTCTTGCTCTTCTTGTCTCCATCATACTCACTCTCGGACTCGCTGGAGGAGCTATCCAAGTCATCGTCGCTACTCTCGTCGCTGTCTGAGCTATCCGAGCTATCATCACTGCTGCTCCTATCCTTCTCTTTCTTCGCTTTTTTCTTTTGCTTCTTTTCCTCAATCTTCACCTTGCCTTTCAGCTTGGCCTTCTGTGTCTCTTTGACGCTCGCCTCTGAATCTTTGCGAGACTTGGCATGCGGCTGCTTGGCCTCACTCTCGTCGGCAGTAACAGGCGTATTCTCGCCCGGAGCGACCGGCTCCTTGTCGACCTGGGCATTATCCATTATGATAGTGAGGGAACGAAGATCTGATAGAATGTTGAGCGCGGTGTGGGGTTGTTGTGAAAGCGGTATCGAACGAAGTATAGAAGTTCGGAGTTATCTGCAAGAGTACAATGGTTAGTACATGTGAAACCGGTTGGTGTATCATGGAACAGAGAGGCAGCTGGGCAGTCAGCTGATGCGGTTGTGGTGAAACGTGTCTGGGTACAGCGCGTTTTCAGCGGCTTAAATGCTTGGCCTCGGAAGGGAGAAGCGGACGACAGTAGTGTACTCACTTTTGTTGAGAAGCTGGTTCATGCCGTGGCAAGTGTTCCAGATGTCTCGAGATGCAAACGATGAGTACGGGGATGAGACAAAAAAGGCAATAGCACAAGAACTTAACAATCGACAAGTAAATGTGAAGGTGTGAAAGAATTGTGATTGGCACCCCGAACGAGATATCAAGGCAACAACTATGTGCTGACACACAAGTAAGTCGTGAACAGGGTGCACTTGCACCTAACGTCTCACCGAGAGGCCTTTCGATAGCTTTAGCGAACCGCGACATCAGGCACAAGGAACGCCTGAGGAACTGGGAGCGCACGAACAGCGCATCCGTTCGGAGTCCTCTGCATGGTATACGATATGGACCGCGTCATAGCCAATACGAATTGCAGTAGAGGGAGCTGGCGTAGGACACATTAAGCTCCAAGCGAGTAGGATCGGTCTGCCTCGCCGGGCAACGGCATAGACATAAGATGCATAAAGCGTTCCAATGCAGAAGATTACGTGAAGGTAGTGATATACGTGATTTGGACATTGATCCTCAGCCAGTATCCTGTAACGACAACTGGAACAACACGGCGGTGTGGTCAGATCACAAGGTGCAAGCGCATCGCCTAGACGGCGTCGACTCACTCGGCTAAGCGTTAGTGCCTGAGGGCAGGAAACAACGCCACAGCGTTAAAGCCACACTCTTGGCATCGACAGTCAAGTCACCTGGCTTCACATCCGTCCACATCATCCTCTCTACCAGACACCACAACGCTTCACGTTGCGACTTGGACTCCCAGCAATGAATGGTCGACCAGCCAGCGACAAGATCTGAAGGCCCGGGGAAGTGACCGATGGCATGCGTGTCAATAGCAAGTGCGCTCTGTCACCGTCATCCTGAAAACTCGAACTCGGATACCACCGTTCTCATGGTGTTGATTCCAATCAGATTCTCCCAAGGTTCAGAAGGTGTTGAAGACGAAAGAATAATAGCAATATGCTCCATTTAGTACTAAGTCGAACCCATGATATGTTGTATATCTATCCGATCCCCGCATTAGAAGTCCTGCCTTCTCGCACTTTTCCATCATTACACGAAGACGATGTTGAAACGTCTCCTGTTTCCTCTGGCCGGCCCACTTCCTGCCATCTAGACAATGTATGCAGAGGCCGTGACACCACCGAGGTCGTAAAGACCAGTGCCGGTTGGGTTCCAGCTCGCTGTGCAATGTCAGTCACGGCTCTACCAGGAGCATGACATTGATAGCAAACAACTCACATCCATTCCAAGCCTTCTGCTGAACCTGCTGCTTAAATCCCTTCACGAAAACATCCAAAATATTCGGAGCTCTGGAGAGAGCCTTCGGTGGCCCGCTGCAAGAAACAGCAAGCTTCTCCCAATCACCATGGAAGTCACCTCTCTCATTGTTGGGAATATTCGCATAGACGTGGATGAGCTGAGAGTCTGGGCCGACAGAGAAGACATCAATGCGGTTTCTGTCCCAGCAAACGGCATCTGGGCTGTAGAGGTGCTTGGCGGTGCCAATCCTCTGCCAGTCTTGCCAGGTGCCATTATAGCAGCGGTGGAACATGTAAGAGTCCATTCCCTGTGTGGGACTTAGTACTGTCCATGTGATGGCCAGGGAGTGAAGCACGCACCTTCGTGAAGATGTCGAGTCTGTTATCACGAGCAGAGACGACCTTTGGCTTGTCGAGAGAGGTTCCGCCAAGATCCTCCCACATGCCATTGCCTGTGTATGTCCACTTGCCATTCGCGTAAAACTATATGATGTTAGCAGTCACTTTGGGAATTCAAGGTCGACGATATACGTTATGGATCAACTCATTCTTCATTCCACGGGCGAAAACGTCGATCCTGCCTGGGCCCCACGAACAGGCGGTCTGCAACCAGTTAGAAAGACAAAGCAGGCTGCAGGTTCAGCATTAATTACCAGGCTGTCTCCAACGATTCTGCCACCGATGTCCGTCCACTATGCCTTGTTAGCGGGACCAATGATCTATCATCAAGCACAGCGAGGTGTACTTGGCCGGCACTGTTGCCCTTAACGGTATTGACCCAGCAGTGTCTGTCTGTTCCCACGACGAAACAGGCGACATTGTCACTGCAGTAATAATTAGCATGAAAGATCATGAGGGGAACGAGGGCAACCTTACTCGCCAAATTCACATGCTGTTGGACCGTTCATGCAGACTCCCTTAAGGGAAGTCCAGTCCAGTCCAGCTGGCTGCCATCCTCCCGAGCCGTCTTTAATCGTTAGTCGTTCGTTCAACAACGATCTCAAGGAGCCTCACCGTAGTACTTGTGCCAGAGTGCCGAGTCGGAGCCACTACATTTGTCAGTGTCTCTCTATCGCGCTTAGTATAGAATGCTTACAAGCCGAACAGATGCAACCTAAGGCCTGTTAGTGATAGTTAGTTGCTGTGGCGTATGAAAGCTTACCTGCGGTCTGGGAACGAGACTGCGCATTGAGAATCATTGCTGTCCACAATTTAATTTAGTCGGCGCGAGTTGAGCATAAGGATTTACCGGAAGGTTCCTCCGAGGCGCTCAAAGCTGGACCATCCTGCTCTTTGGTTAGCACATATGCCCTATGTTAGGTGGGAGTCACTCAAGCAGATTTAGATCGATCTGTTGAGATGAGAATCTCTCACCAGATGCGGTCCACCACTTATGGAATATGGCACTGTGAAGAGAGCATTAGTATATTGGCTGCTAGCCTGGAAGGGTGCTTTACGAGTCCAAGCCAATGACCTTGAATGGTAGGTTAGCCTAGCTCGACTCCGACGTTGTTCATGCAAGCAAGATTTACCTCAAGATCAACACGATCCTTAGCCCAAGAAGTCATCTTTGCTGATGCTTAATGTATGTAGTTGTGTATGGGGGTAGAGATGTAGCAGCGAGTGCTCTTCTTTTCCGCGGAAACGAGCACAGCTGGTACTTTATACAGCCATTGTTGAGCTAAGGATCTTCAGATGAGGGCAGGGAATGTGCTGCCATTGTGACACTGCGCAATGAACTATATCGATCGAGTCGAACGGTGCTCCCGCTGGCTCTCTCTGTCTCGTCCGCCATAAAGAAGGCTGTCCAACCCATTAGAGGTGATTGGCATCCAGGTAGGTGTTCAGGACTTCCCGTTCCTACCAAGGAAAGAGCTCTGCTAACTACTCAACAAGCTTTTACGGAGGGTAGTACAACCCTGATCCGCCCTATCAAACTACCTCATCTTCTGGAACAAGCTGAACATGATACAACATTCCTCGACGGTTGACCTCAACGTGCTTAAAGTCCGAAACACCCTCTCCATACACAATCGCTGTCAACCAAAGATCGGTGTCAGCTATAACTTGAAGTAGTACTCCGTCGTCCCTCAATATATCTCTGCAAGCCGTTCCGGAAGATGGCGCATTTGCGATGCTGTGTGACGCGGGATACAGACGCACAGGAGAGGGGTACTGTGGCAGATCGGAGTCGGATTGCTGATTCCATCGCTAGTGATGTTGTGGAATCCGAGGGACAGGGGTGCGAGCGACCTCAACAGTCACGATGGCGGCTGTGGAGGGGTTTGGCACTGTGTTGAGCGCATTGAGGCCCGAAGGAATGTTGACGTGGCTCGATTAGAGGATAGCCAGAGCATTCAATTGATTTGGCTCCGTTTTCTTCAATAGGGTTTGACGCCGTCGTCAAAGATACCTCGAAAGTCCGTGAAGTGGGTATTGAAGCTCCATAGAAGCGGTTATCCTCATTCGTTCATGTCATCAATCCGCATCAACAACTCCTCCAGGCGGTGTGGAAACTCAACATCCACAACAGCAAGCAACACTGTCCCTTCTGCTCGGAGCCGAGACATGGCGTTCGGGAAGCTACGGATAGCCCTCGCCTCTACTTCTGTCCTTCCTAGTTGCTGTCGACACCGCGCTGCTGTGCCAATGATTTCACAGGACACCATTGAGTTTCATCCATCTCCACCATTCGAGATCTGAACCGTGCCCTTGGGTCCTCACCTGCTTTTCTGTCCTCTCTCATGGCGATGTCACTGTTCAGGCTTCTGGGCAACATCTTCTGGTTACATTCTCAAATCGACGTAGCTCTGGAAATGCATGAGGTTCCCAACTTCTCGCTATCGGACAACTTTGGTCATGGTCAAATTAATACATGTCATGGTTGGCGTCAAGTCTGCCACTATCGGAAAGGCGACTTCGTCTCCCATCCAGCGAGCTGTGTAGGCAACAGGGATCAAGATTACCTTTCCCTTCTTCGGAGAAGGGTATATGTCAAAATAGTCTTCCATTGATTACTAGCTAGTGGTCACCCGTCTTGTTGTACAGTTCATGTCCGGCTGCCACGGGCAACAATAATGAGCTGCTACGGCCTAAATCGTTTGCGAACTGAAGCTGTGGCGAGGTTGAAAAGAAGCATAATACAGCAAGAAGTGTTTCGCAAGCAAATATTATTCTGCCATATTCCAGCCGTACAGTTCCAGACTTTCAACTGTCCCATCTGTACTTACCACCAACCAAAGAAAAATCAGAACCAGTTCTCATCCACCTGGGCTTCACCCGCAACACTGTTGGTACTGGCGAGATTCCCGCTTTCGCTAGCGGAAAGCTCGATAAGATATTCTTTCCCCGAAGAGATGGCGACAGAGCCTGAGACAACTGAGGTGGTTTGAGGACCACCTCCCAAGCCCGACGTGGTATTGCTGGCGGCCTTGTATGCCTCTCTCATGGCCTGTATCATGTTTTGACGATCGGACTCCTCCTTCTGCCTTCTGTCCTCGCTGCCGAACAGTTAGTTTTGAAGAGCCACAAGATAAGCACCACACATACCATCCTAAGCACGGGCAGTATGGCTTCTGAGAGGCCTGTATGCTAGACTTTTCTTGCCAGAATTCCGGATTGGCGCTCTCGTATCCGGTAACTGACTGATCCATAAAATCCTGATAGGCGCCCACTGCATCAACAAGAGAGGCAAATTCCTTCTCAATCAGTAAACAGTAACCCCACAACTGTGGGGTACTTACAATGTATGCGGTTCTCCCTTTTAACCTATCTTCGTAGGCCTTTGGTGACGTCATTTTCATGAACAACATCAATTTGCCAAGGCGCTGGCCGAGCTCTTGAGATACTTCCTTGTACGTTTTCGTCGTGGAAATGTTGTAAATTGCGATACAACGAGAGGCTTCTTGACTGCTGTATTTGATGATGTTAGGCTGCGGATCAAGGATAGCCATTCGTTCGGAGCCCCTAGACAGAGTCAGATGTTGAGTCGCTAATCAATGGATGTGGGCCACAGCTTACTTGTACCAGGCTGCTTCAACCTGGAGTTCACGGATCTCCTGCTCAGTGCCTCTCCTTCTCACTTGGCAGATGTGTTGAAGATACGCACGAGCCTCCGTGGGGAATAGAAATACAATGATGGCCATTCTCTGAGCTGGGAATAGCTGGATTTCTTGGACTTGAGCCCCAAACACTCTCGATGCTATAAGAGTGCCCGAGAATGTCGGTCCCTCGTGCAGCCTGATAACAACCACCCTACCTCTCTCTAAAGAGTGAGCTGACGCAAGCTGACAGTACGCCATTTGATCTTCATCAAGATCCAAGGGCCCAAACGTAGCATCCTCAGGCATTTGAAGTTGAGGGCCATCGTCGTACCCCAGAATATCCTCAAAGTAGACGCCCCTACAAACGCTCTCAGTGCCAGTGTGGCCACGAGTGCTTGCGGCGTGGGATGAGACATTTCCAGCCCAAGACGGTGGCGGGCCCATAAACTGGCGGCCATTTTGTGAGTTGACCGACCGTGGCGGAACGGTCGAGTAGCCAGTCCTACTGTCCAACAGTACAGGCCCGGGTTTGGCCATCCTCAGGCGCGAGTTTGGATGGCGGTTGGCTGATGAGTGTCCCGTAGCAGGGCCTCCGCGCCTGGTGGCCTGACTTGAGCCACGGCTGCAATTCACATCGGAACGATTTTGCTGGTTGCGTGACCCTCTCGAATGTCGAGGCACATGTGCCTCATATCTGGATCCAGTGAGGCTTGCAAAAATTCTTCTCATGGTTGTATCCGTATTTCTGGTGGTCTGACTGGCTGCTTCAACCGATTCTTCGCCAGGGTATAGAAGTGGTCCATCCAAGTCGCCAAGTTGGCCAACGGTGTCGACAGTAATGGTGCTCCGCTCACTATGCGTTGACCTGGCAGATTCGGCAGATTCGGCAGATTCGGGGCCTGCAGGGCGTTTGGGGAGATCCCGCAGCATCCGATCTCTTGCTGCCTTTCTGCGGTTCATCTCGCGGCGACATTCAGTCCTTTTATACATGGCGGGGAAATCGTCTATATCCAAAAACTCTTGAACATCCTCTTCGGAAAATACTCCGACTCCTGCATAGGGCTTTCTTATCTGTTGTAGACGGTGCACGCGCTCGTCGACGGTAAGCATCAGCCAGCCTCGATATTCAACGCTGGCTTGACGCATTTCCCTTTCACGAGCTTCGCGCGCCTCGATAAGCCCCAGGCGCTGGCGTTTGGGCAAATGTCCCTGATTGCGTCCGACATAGTTGCCCTGTGTATCCAGGTGTTTAATTCTATCATCCGTCGTTGCAGCGAACACGACTTCATTGCCCGCACTGAAGGCAACTGAATATGATGTCGCGGAAGAAGACGCTAACAAGTTACAGTTCAACATTTCAAACTCACTGGGTCCTTTCTGGATGTTGTAGACCTTGTTCGCAGAGACGAAGTTTTTCTCGATATCCGGGTGAATTGGGCGCACGGTCTTTTCGGATGTGTAACTATTATCAGATGCCGTTGAGAACTATAACTTATTAGCTCTCGATTTTCATGCCTAGAGTTGCACGATACTTACACTAAGAACTGATGCAGCCGAGCTTCTCTCATCGACGTCAACCGGGCGCAAGTCCGACATGGCTACGTCACTAGGCGCTGGAGCAGCAGAGAGGGCCTCCGAGCCGGATGCAGAAAACGCAGGCCTGAATGACGGACTTGCCTTGAGGCTCTTGGGCTGCCGACCCTTCCTGTTGACTCGGTCGAGGTTATCCTCCGTCTGAGGGTCCTGTTGAACGGGTATATCGTCTGCGTGCTTTGCCTTCAATCCGAGTACAACATGAAGTGGCTGGTTCTCCAAGGCATCCGGGTCAGAACTAAGCTTCTTCTTACCGCCGGCACGACCACTGGTGACTTTACCTGTGGCTGCGTCGCGGGTGTTCCAGGTAACAGAAGGCTTGGTGGGTTTCGTGTTCTCGGGGTCTAAGAAGACGAAGCGTTCGCCTCCGATAGCTGGTCTCGGAGAATCTTGCGGCTCAGGTGCGACAGACAAGAAGCCGGACGCTGGCCCACTGCCATCCGAGGGCGTCCGAATTTTATGGCGGCCACCTATTCCTTTGGGTCTGGGCATTTGGTATTGGGAGCCCGATGCCTCTGTAAAGGACGCTAAGGAGTTATATGGCAGAGTTGCTTCAAATCTTGATACTGAGCCTGTGTCTGTTGTCGAGACCTTAGTGTCGCTGCATGTAATATGATTGATACGGAAACCAGTATACTTCTCGAAAATCTCGTCATCATGGTCGTCGTGCCGATGAGCATTTTTGGAGCCTTTGGTGGCTTTGGCATGCGAGCCGTCTCGACTTCTCACGTTTTGTTCACCATGATCGTCGTCTGAAATGACGTTGCCAAAGTCGGCTTCCAGATCGTCATACATTCCTATTTTGTGTCAGTAGTGTACTCTCCGTCAATATGTACAAACTAACCTCCGCGGATTGACACTAGGGTATCGTCAAAGGTATCTTGGCATGTGCTCTCGTGATGACGAATCGCAGTACTGCAAGCACCATCAAGTGTTTGATGAACGTTCTCGTGAATGGCCAATGCTGCATTGGCTTCGTCCAACATAATTCCCTTTCCCTTAAGGAGTCTGCAGACAGAGTGTTCCTGCTCGAGTGCGTGTCTCTGGCCATCTAGCCATCTCTTGCAAGCATCGAGGTCGAGAGGATACATGGCCTCCTCGTCAGGAATGTTTGGCTCAGAAAGGTACTCAAGGTGACGCTCAAGCTCAGAAATCGCTTCGCCTCTTTTTGTTAGATCGCTGCCATTCTCGGCGACGAAATCAATATGATGGGCAATCCACTCTGTGATTATGTCATTACTCCGGCCATGAACGCCGCGGTACATGGTGACATACCATAGGCAAACGAAGGGCCTCTGTCAGCCTTATTTTCACTTGGTGTTCTCTTGTATTCTGGGCTTTGCCTGCTGTAATCGGCCCCTAGTTCGGACCTCATTGCGTTGGTGGATTTAGTATTTAGTCGCCATAAGACGGTGAGTTTCTAGGCTGACTCACTGGAGTTGCTGCGGTGTGGTATCGGTCTGCGCATTTTCGCGGCTCGGCTGCTTCCTAACGCTAAGTCTGATCTCAATGTCGCTCAGTGGCTTAGATAGATGCTGGTTTATGAATTATCGTACTGTTAAAAACTCAAAACCTCCGTAGAGGCTCTGAAAGTCGTAAATCGCAACGGTGCGTTGGGAGGTAGTTAAGAAAAAAGAGGTTAAGGAAAGAAGATACAAAAGGTGGCGGAAGAAATGCTTTTGCGTTTGTGGCCGCAGGGTTGCGGGAAATGCAGCAGTGGTCAAAGCTTTGTGGTGGTGTTCGTCCAAATTGGGAAATTACGACCACGCTGGCTCACTTACCAGGGACAGAAGTACCCAAGCACGACAAGCTGTGCGGCTTTTGCTTGCATGTTGCAATCTGCTTTGCAGTAAGGAACTCTAGCGTCAAATAGCGCCTTTGGACTGCTGAACATCACAGCTTGCCAGCAAAAGAGACGTAGGAGGCATCACTTACGTCCTTCCATGGACATCTGGGTGAACTGCCGCAGCCGCGCAGTTGGCCATAGCCACGTTGCGAGTCCAAAAGGTTGCTCCAACGATGAGAACTTTATTGCAGGAAAATCACCATCATTGGCGAGAAGATGTCAATAACAGTGTAGGTGAATTGCTGCTTCTCTTTCAGGAGTGATGCACTGCACTCGGGCAAGGGGCCGTCTCCGGACAGTCACATTGACAGTCAACTTTCTCTCCCAATTTGGCAATCTTCCGAGTCGACACCCCCCATGTCTTTTATGTCGGCGGTTTTAAACCCCTTTCTGACCATCTTTCTCAAGCGAGATTAAAGTAAGCCCACATTCAGAATAACTTGCAAACTTTCCAGGCGAAGATCGCCGGTTTGGCAGCGCTATCCTCGCTGGGACGTATATGTGGCGCCGACGTCTATCTTGGACCAAAGAGTGCCGAATCCACGAATTAAATACAAAAGATGTTATGCTCTGTCTCTGTGTTTTTATTTGAAAAAGATTAGGCTTCAAATTAGGTGATAATAGGCGAGTTTAGACGCATTTTGGGAAAAAGTAGCTGTCGAGAGTTGACCGTCCCGGGACGCCCCGCCCGGGCAACATTGTGAGCCTCAACCGCTGCTTAAGAAACAAAGGAGGCTGAACGCGCAGGCGGATCAAGGAACCACATGCCATGTACGTGCCTGTGTACTAAAGTTTTTTAGCCAAAGAGACTGTTCAGCGGAACCAATGTCTTTTCAGGGCAGAAGCAGGGTTGCTAAAAGTACGCTCATATGCAGAATAGATAACTATTTGAGATTTGCCGTGTTGAGAGGCTCTTCGGATAACCAGTCAGGAGGAGCCTACCGTACCATTGCGACCATCGTGCAGCCATTCTCCAGCCGTTCTTTGAAGACAGTGTCGCTCCAAGATCAAGATGAAGATAGACATGTAACTAGTTCACATTTGGAGTACCGGGAGCACACTTGAAAGAGCATATGCGCCCAGAAACCAACATGCATAAGCAGGGCATCATCTTCTTGCTAAACGCAGAAGCCAAGAAGTTGCATTTACAGTTGTGTATGGTAGTTAGTTGTGTTGAAGGGCATCACAGCTGTCATCAAGAATCATGGCAGGGCGGGCCTGTGGCTGGAAGATCTACCCCACTGGATTACGTGCCACGCTAAACCGCTTTCAGCGAGAACAACTCCTACTCTTGACTCGAGATGATACCTCTGGCTAGTGCTCATACTTTAATCGAGCTAATACCTCAGACTATTTGTATAAAACTCGAGGTACCGCTCAAAGTGGCGTGCCCTAACGGCAGATCACCTGTTAATGGTTTGACATTCCGCCAGGATGATTCCATCGTTCACAGATAAACCTCAACCTGCATTGGCATCCACGAAAACCGTGGCCGGATTTTTACCTTTTGGGCCAAGATGTCTAACGAACGGATTGCGGGGAGCTTGTCCTCGGTTCCAGCTCTTAATAGCTGGAAGCAGAGCTGGCTTTTAAAAGCTCCCTGGCCGGCCAGCAGCCTCCAATCTGTCCGGTCCTTGGCCAGCTCAGCCGTTCCATGATGCGAATGATGCGACATGATACTGTCCCGGTGAGTTGATTACTTTTTGTCATGCGAGTTGTAAACCGATGTGAGATTGCTCTGTTTTTGCCATTCAGGTTTGAGAAAGGCGGTGGACATGTAGCGATGTATACTTGTAGGCGAGGATTGCGGTTTCCGAAGATGCAGATGCGGGGACTCCACCAACTCCTCTGTCGTCGCAACACCACCTTATTTACTGCATTCTTAGTTGGCATTGGTAACGCCTTATACTTAACACTGTAGCACACAATTGTAGACACGGAAGTACATAAGTAGAGATGGATTACCCGAAGAATATGTTTGTCACCGAGCAGGAGCTGCACCTCAAGCTGCCGACGAAAGCGACGGGTGGCTGTCTGTGCGGCGCCATCAGATACACCATCAAATTCCCCGTCGGGCATAATTTTGCGGCAAATGTGTGTATGCGTTTCAATCCTTAATTGTTTGAGCTTTCCTGGGTAGAGAGGCTGATGCAGGTCTTTGTCATACTGATTGATATCGCCCTGTTTGCCTGTTGCTCTTTCACTGGCGTAGTGAGTCACATGCACTTTACCTTGAACTCCGACATCAACAGTCGAGTCTTAATTCCATCCTCAACTTCCGCACGCTTTCATCTTTGGACTACTTGCTAATTGGGAACAGTCATGCAAATGCTTCTGCACCGCCTGCCGTAAAACTCAGGCGCCGTCTTTCTCCACTTCCACGCCGTGCTCATCTCCCACTTCTCCTGCACCGCACCCATCTCGGCCTTAGGAGACTACTCCTGCTCACCAGGCAGTCATCGTCTCTTCTGCAAATTTTGTGGCAGTTTCATTGCTTGGCAGCAAGATCCAATGAAGAATGAGGATTTGCATAACTCTGCGAATATCATCGGATCGAAGGAAGAGAGGAAGGCGAGGGAAAGAGGACGAGCTGTAAATAAGGACGGGGAGAGGACTGTTGGAGGAGTGATTAGCGGGTGCAGACGCGATGTGCGGCAGGGTGCGGATGGCGTAAGAGAGGATTGTGTCATGGTCAATGGGTCGCCTGACAGTTCGAGCAGTCCCAGGTCTGATGAGTCTGAGTGTTGTGCTCGAGAGGCGAGAAATATTAACAGAGTATGGGAAGAAGGAGAAGTGGAAATATGTGTCGGAACATTGGATGAGGAGTTCTTGGTCGGCAGGAGGGGAAAGGATAAAAACGTTATACCAGGCACAGGTTTTGGAGCACTAGTAGCACATCCTGAGGGCACGGTGCTGTGGGGAGAGAATGATATTGTGGGTGTCACGGACGCGGTGACTGGTGTGAGATGGAAGTATGGCGTTACTGCTGGTGTCAGGCTGCCTTTTCATAGGGATCATTAAGAGCTTTGTAAGCCTGGAGATGAAGCAACTTTGTAAGGCCTTCTCAAAGAGATCTGGCACTCAGGGAATAGAGTACACCTGCATACAAGCTCGATGTGGGTCTCTGTTCGAAGAAGAGATTAAGATTATTACCGATTCCAAGTTCTCGGAAATTAGGTCGACGAAAAGGCGCAACGCGTTTAGTAGTGTTGCAATTACGTCGCGTGAGTGACTGGCTGGACACAAACGGTAAGTTACGAAGTAGGTAGAACGAAATGCCAAATAGCCTTAATTGCTTATCTATCTTGTCCTGTGGTCTCTCTCTCTTTTATGGGCGCGCGTCGTCAGGGGTGCCGTTTGAGGGGTGCGGCGTGCGGTCGCCTCCCACAAAGGCGTCCGTCTCCCGTTTGTCTTGTCCGAGGACCGGGGCTGTCGTTTGACTGCGGAAGCAGTCTTCCGGACAACAGGTAGACTCTAAAATATAATAAAATTGGTTGGTGACTAGTGTTAAGAACGAACAAGTACTTACAAGGGTGCCCAAGTAAAATTCCGATAGTAGCAGAGCACGGGTGTATTCATCGTGAAACTGGAAGCCTTTAATCGTGGATGGGTTTGGAGTTGTTGGGAGCTTGTGGAAGCTCGAAAGCTCAGGCACCTGCCAAGCAACGGCGACCCCACCGCCTGCGATTTCCGCATAATTCTACCGCAACAAGCGCTGCCAAACGCGCTTAGATGACCACATCTAACCAACCTATTAACACTCACTGTCCAGAAACTCGCAACATTGCCCAGAAGCGATGTCGTTAATACAGCAGGGCCTTGCTCATGGACTTCGAGCTCGACTGTGCCGGCAAACACTGAACCTCGCCAAAAAGATCACAACGGTCCCAACTGTGACTCCCTCCGACCACTCGCACATAATTCATCCATCTTTCACCAAAGCCATCGCATCAAGATGTCCACTACCCTTCCAGCTGGGAATCGACACATGCGATGTCTCCCGAGTTCGCAAACTCATAACTAAACCCGATAGCATTGATGCATACGCGCGCTTCAACTCTCGCGTTCTCACACCTCTCGAGCTCAAGCTCCAACTTGTCCCTGAGATACGACGTGCCGAGTTCCTTGCAGGCCGCTGGGCAGCGAAAGAAGCTATCATAAAGGCTATGCGCTCAATGAAGGGAGAAGAGATGAACGAGAAAACGTATATGCATGACATTGTTGTGCTGCCGAGGCCGATTGTGGAGGCGTTGAATGATGCCAATGTTTACTCGGGTGATTTCAGGATGAAAGGAACCAATACCCTTGCCATGGTGCAGAAGGTGAAAGGACCTCTGAGAGCTTTCGTGAAGAGTTGCTCCTCTGCCGAGCTGGAAAAGTGGCAGGAGGTGCTGGTTAGCGTGAGCCATGATGGTGATAATGCTATCGCAGTCGCATTCGTTACTGGTGCTCCTGGTGCCAGTTCATGAAAGCAACCACAATACCTTGCCTTCAAATCGAGTGGTATCCAAGGAGTAAAAACCTTCGATGCCAGCAGTCATCGAAATGAGACTACCGATCGAGGCGATACAGCCATGCTGTCCGTGGGCCAAACGTGCGAAGAGAGCTTTGGACCTTCGAGCAAGGGGAGCTCAGATCCAACGTAGCATAATGTCTACCCAGGTATCGTCATGGAGTTGAACTCCTCAGGAGGAAAGCCCGAGGTTGCGATGCGGCTGCAACATCCGTAGATGACGCCAGGTTCTAGCGATCATGGAAAGCTTTACCGATGTTGAAGGTGGGGTCGGGTAGTTTTTAGCCGTCTAGCCTGCATGGCAAAGAGTGACGGAGGTGGTCAAGGAGTTTTAGAAACAGTCCTGCCATCGGACCAATATCTGGAGGATGTTGATGTAGGTCGACATCTCATCGCAATCATACCCTCCTGCCGTGGAGCTCTTGTGTAATTGCGCTTCGTTTTGATATTGTTTCGTGTCGCACACATGCACTTAAACATGGCCGAATATCAAACCCTTGTGGTGAAGAGTTTCCTCCATAATTAACCGACCAACGAAGCCGAATTGGCATTGCACTGCATTGTAACAAGTATTGCCGAAATGTCATGACATTAGTGGGCGTTGGCACTCGGGAAGAGAAAAAGTATAATCGATGTTGTGTGTCCGTAATCCAGGTGGTGGTGACCGTGGCCCTCTTATGAAACGCGGGTCCGGCATTTGGCGAAAAGATTTCCAAAAAGGTTAGCAAAAGGTTGGGCTAAGGGGTTTCATTTGAAGGCACGCTTCCCATACAGCTCGTTGAGTGTTTGCACGTTTTTTGGGGATGGCGTGTTGTCGCTGAGCCAGGCCCAACCTTCTGTGAAGGGAGTAATGAGACGGGGTTCAAGTACTTGCAGGTATCAGAGAATCTACTGAAAGCTTAACCTCGGAGTTGAGAGGCAGCTCCACAAGGATCCCTCCTTTGTTCTAGAATCCATCCAGGCACCGCCTCTCGCTATGTGTACTTCCCTCACAACACGTCATTGTTTATTTACAAGCTTCGACGCATTTAGCAGCCCAGCCGCTGCTGGCAGAAACCACGAACTTCATCTGCCGAGTACCACAAGTCCGCCTCCTAGCACTCAACCCACCCTCATCATTTCCTCCATTCATTCTCGACTCCTTCATCTCGACCGCCATTTCTACCTTTCATCAAAAACAACCTTCGTACTCGACAACATCCATCTCGAGCTTTCTCGCCTCAAGTTACCTTACACTCCCAAACAAAATTATCTGAAAGATTCTTATAATTGCATCACAACTTCTGTCCTGCGTTCATCGGCACACCCTTTCATTCACATTGCGTCGGTCCTTGGCACAACAACAAGCACCGGAGGCACACTCTTGTTAATGTCTAATCATCTTCGATCGTTCTTGACCCACTCTCACACCGCACGCAATACCACCTTTCTTCACATAAGCTAACTGAACAAAGCTACCAGATCAACTCTATCCACGATGTCTGAGCCAACTATGGTTGTTCAGCCATCTGCTGTCTCCGGTGATATTAACGTCCCAGAGATGATGGGCGTCCACGTCAGTGAGCCCGAGAAAGGTACTGGTGCCAAGTCGGACGAGCTATATTACATTTCGACTCCACTTTCGATCACTTCCACCACATCACGGGCACAAATCCTATACAAAGATGACCTCTCAAAAAACCGAAGGCCGAATTTACAGCCCCACTTGAGAGTCCACCACATATCTGCGTCGACTAAAAAAGCTCCCCACGATGTATCCTCCAGGTAAACACATGATCGAACCAACAACATGATTCAGGATTGCGAGGACACCCCAGCTCCAACTACTCCACGCAAGAAGGCCACCCCATGCAAGCCAAAGATCGACGCTGATGGTAACACAATCGTTAAGACCCCGAAGCAGGCGGCCACTCCAAAGCTTGATGCCAACGGCAATCCAGTCGTCGTTAAGACAACAAAGGAATCCACCGCTAAGAGGGGTGCTTCTGTCAAGTTTGAGGATGGCGAGCAGGGTGAGCCGGTGGGCCAGCGAGACAATGGCAACGCGGAAGAGGCAAAGGCTCCGGCCACTCCATCGTCCAAGAAGCGTGGCGGCAAGTCCGCTGAGCCAGACACTCCATCTAAGAGGCAGAAGGCCACTCCAATCCCAAACACCAAGGCCGAGATGTCCGAGGCAGACAAGATGATGATGGAGTGGAAGGAATCTGGAAAGACCTGGACCGAGATCAACGCTGAGTGGACCAGGATTACTGGCCAGCCAGTTGGGTACGTTCTCGTCATATGAGTGCCACAGTTTACTCGCGGACTTCCTGATAGAAAGAGCACCCTTGGCGTCCGTTACATAAAGCTTAAGGCAGCTTTCGTTGAGCTTGAGGATGGAGATGTGAGACACATTACCTCTCCCCATTGATACTGGCCAGAGCTAACATATAGAGATCGGGCGTGTCATTTTCGGCAAGGAGATCATCGACAAGCTGAAGGCCGAGGAGATCGCAGCCTTCCAGCAGAAGCAGACTGATGAGCTTTCCTCTTTCATCGGCGCCACAGACCGCCAGGCTTGGGCCCGCCTTAGCGTCATGCTTCCAAAGCTTGGCGGCGTTGAGTACAGCGGCGAGGCCCTCTCGAAGGCGTATTCCAAGGAGAAGAGGGACGGCTTCCCACACCAGGAGGCTGAGGCTATGGCTGCTCTTCGTGCTGGTAACTTCGAGGACGTCGGCATTGAGGTCGAGGAGGACACTGGTGCTGAGGAGTCTGGCGAGAGCCAGTCTGCCCCAGGTTCGGCGGTTATGGTCGACACTAAGATTGAGGAGGCCGAAGAAGAGAACTAAATCTCCTCGTCGCCTCTCGCTACATCTGGCTCTGCAATGTCAGCTCTGCAGTAGGTATTTTTCCGTGGCTCTCAGTTACCTTCACAAGTGTTGGTTGCTCATCCATGGAAGTAATCTTTGCGTTTTGGGTGGGTTTCTTGTTCGCTGTTCCTGGCATGAGCGTCGTTGAATCTCAATTGGTTTTATTATTAACGGGGTTAGCTGGCTATGCATCTGGGACGGTATGGAGGGGGAGGCTTTTTGTGGTAATGAGAAATGCATGACGTAGTGGGTTTTCTAAATGCGAAGCGTAATTCCGTGCACTGTTTCTCTATTAGTGACGATGTGATTGGCGACTGTTTTATCCGCATTCCACTCGTGCACTTATTGAAGAAGCGTGGCGTCGACCTTGACAAAGACTACCAAGCTGAAAACTAAGTAACTTAACGCAATTGGTTAATATCTGATTACCGAGTTCAACTTTGCCCGATCGTCCATCATTATCAGTCGTAGGGACGCAGGATGGTCCGGATGGTCGGACCCCGAAAGGAGGCTGGGCGATAGCAAGAATTTCAAACGTGTTTGTGGAGTGGCATTATGGAGGGGAAGCCCAATCCGTCCTACAATCGTGATGATCCCAGGCCATAGACAAATAATGATAATACGCTGAAAGCATACCCAGTTCCCACAGGTTACATGAAACTCTGATTGACGACTCAGAAGAAGTCTGCCAAACAGAGTTGTTCTTCCTCAGCTTCAACTCTGGCCATTAGAAATTGTCAGAGCTATTACATGGCCAACACGCCAGCTTTTCTCACCATACTGCGGTAGAACTCAACGGTGAGTGATTGAAAGCGCTGACGCGAAGAAGAAAGCGGCTAACGTTGTGGTGGAAAGGAACCGATTTTTGCGAGACCTCGCTTTCGCCGCTGAACAACGGAATCGGGTGAGGAGAGACAATCACACTTCGTATAAGTAGAGAGGACGTGGCACTGTCACTCAGTGAGGCTGTGAGGCTGTGTAAGGCGCATCAACAGAAGGAAGGAATGGGTGGGTCGCCATGCAGCTGGAGAGGGGAGAGGAGAGGAGACAGTAGGGAATAAATGAGGACATTAGGTCGAGAGAGAAAATGGGAAGGAAGAGTGAGAAGTGAAAGACTTGAGAGAAGTACTCCTGAACCCCAACCTTCAACAACCAAACCACCAGTAATGAGCAAGATTACACATCATGCTTTGCCTCACTCCTCATAGCTCGCACGGTAGTCTCATAAAGTACGATACGGCAAGAAGAAGCGACATTGTTGCATCCAACATCAACATATCATTTGGTATCCTTGAACAACGCTATTTTCGTTACTGGTGCGTCTAACAATTTCTTCATATCTCCCATACCACATCACGATCAGCTCTTCCTAAACCTTCTTTTTACGTCCGAACATTTATCGACTATCGTCTCTCCCATTCCCTTCATGCGGTCCCAGAGACTCTGATTCGCCAATTTAGACGCTGACACAACCGTCGAGCTCTTACTCCCACCGCCACCACCACCAAACCCAAGCTGTCCAGATTCGTATTTCGCCTTTGCCTCAACGGCCTTACCAATCCCCTCAATTATCCTGAACACAGTCGACCCAATCGCTCTGAAAAGAGCAATAGCCGCCACGCTCCACAACAAAACCTTTAGATACCAATTACTCCCCACATCCGTCCCCGCATACGCCTCAGACACACTCATCGCCAAAATAGCATTCGCCACCATCCAGCAAACAACCATATACGTCCGCACAGCCCTATAATAATCCTCCTGCAACGTCGCCTCGCCTACTAGCGGTTCCGGGACCTCTATCCTATCTCTAAGATTCCGCAGCGCCTCATCATACCCAGAATCGATGTCGAGCTGCTCGGAGGGCATGTCGACCAGAACCGTGTTTCCGGATTTCGAGGTTGCGGTGCCCAGGTCGGTGGAAATGGTGTTATCACCCTTGGTACCCCAGGAGATATCGTGCGTGTTGCAGAATGCGTAAATTTGTAACGTACAGATGTAGGACGGTAAGAGGGCGAAGTATTGGGCCGAGGAGGTGAACATGTGCCATGGATCCAGATAGAGGAAGGAGCTGAAGAAATACAGTCCAATCGTCGACGCAAGGGAGACGGCGAGGTTAGTAAAGATGTTATTCCCAAGTTGAGCATCGGGGTCTTCGGATTTGGTGAATTGGCGCACGACGATGTAGATCGTGGCGAAGGTGGTGTAGATCATGATTACACTGTAGATCACCATACTGGAGAAATACAACTTCTTCGCTCCCTGCGGTCTATTCCCCATACTCAGTATAAACTGCGTACAGATCAGCAGCACACAAATGTACTTGAGGAAATAGAAGATGTATTTCCCCATATTGTGACCGAAGGGGTCAATTTGCGGATCTGCGAGCGAGCCGGCGACAAAATAGAAGGTGAGGTAGAAGTTGGCCAGGGAGAGGAAGGTGAAGATTAGAGATAGGAATTGGTAGATGAACTCGATGTGGAGCAGGATCTTGCGGGTTAGAGTGTGGTCGGTTTTCCAGATCTGTTTGAAGTGGACGAGGGAATAGACGGCGGCAAAGAAGGCCCCGTTGAGCCAGCGGCGGCGTTGGGAGACGAATTCGGGGACGGAGTCTGGGGACGTCAGTAGGTATGCACAGAGGAGGGTGAGTGGAATACATACCTGGCACATCGGTCTCTCCTTTACAGTTCTTGACGTATTTCAACACCCATCGCTCATCGCGCTTGGCGACTAACTCCCAGCACAGAATACGATCCTCAGCAAGATACATATTCGCAGTGAATACATCCGCATTTTGCCCGTGCAGCGTCTCACCCTTAAAATACTGGCTCAACGGTCCATGGCCCGTCGAATCATTCTGCAAAGCATGATATCTGTACGCCGACAGTGCTCCAGGCAAGACAGTAATATATCCAAAGACCGACTCCAAAGGCTTATCCAGAATATTACTCATCTTGTATTCAAAGTTTTGTGACGCCACTAAAGGATTAAGTAATCCCAACCATGCTTTGCCCTTCATAGCCACAATTTCTCCGCAGGCGCCTGCGACATTGGAGTCCGTGTCGAATGCTTTCCAAAGGTGGTAGAGGGAGTTGCCAGTTGGTTTTGTGCCGACATCGAGGAGGATGCAGATATTGGGTACCAAAGCTCTGCCGAAGGCGTTGAAGAACCATCGGTGGGAGTTCAGCTTCTTCGCGTTCCTCTCTTTGAGACAGAAGATCATTTGCACAGGCACAATACCCTTCTCGGCACCTTTGAATTTCAGATCTGAATCCAAGGACACCTGTGTGGTATACTCGTAGACGTGAGCCTGCACTTCCTTGCCATTGACCAAATTCTTCGCGATGCCGTCCTGGTAGACACCCATCGCAGCCAGCGCATCCAATGTGCGTGGATGTATCTTTGTGCGTCCATCAGACACAATGCAGACCACGATCTTTTGCCACCCGTTCTCACCCCAAGTTCTCGACTTGGAGCGGGAGCAGAAATGAGCGATATTCTTCATTACAGCATGCATCGTGCGAGTGAAGTTGATCTCGTCCTCGTTATACATAGTGACGCAAATAAAAAGTTCTGTCTCTCTTTGATTACTGCCAAACTGTTGGCGCAGCTTGTAACCACGTTCAACAAAGTGATCCGGGTCGCAGGTCACAGCCGTATATCTCATATGTGTAAACTCAATATCGTCTCTCCTTGGCAGAAAGGAGTAAAGAATTGTTGGGATCTTACACTCCAAAATCAATTCGCCATTGATAAGGCGAACCTCTTTCTTCGTGCGTTGTGCTTGTCGTGCGCCTCTCCTCTCCTGCCGTCCTTCTGGTGCTGGGCCGTACAAATCGAGGTTAGATTTCTCGTCGTCGTCCATATCGTCCTCTCGTACTTCCGTGTACGTCTCATCACTGTTGTAGCTCTGCCTGCTCTTCATCCCCTGCCGATTTGGAGTGTGCCGTTGCCGCATATCTGAAAATGCATCTGCGCCATCAAGCGGGATATCAATAGTGGCACTCGTACTCCTGCCTCCCTGTCTGCTAAACAATGGCGCAGGCTGCATCGGCAATGGCCTCTGATTTCCACCTAAGCCGCTGTAACTGCTTCCGCTGATGCTGCCAGGTCGTTTTCTTCCATTGATTTCCGATGGCTCATATTGTGTTATCGAAGGTGGCCTACCAATATCTGACCCAGCTCTGGTGGGCGAGTATCCTCTTGCGCGGCTAGGTGATTGGCGACCTGCATTGAAAGGGTCGTATGCTGATTCAGGAGCAAGAATTGGCGCGTCGCCAACGAAGCTCGTCTCTCGTGGATGCTGTTGTGTCCGCACTGTTGGTTGGTAACTCCGTTGTGATGGTCCTGCGGGTCTAGTATCATGTGAGTTTCTTCCTTGTAGGGACTCGTTAAAGATCAAAGGCTGCTTTCTATAACTCTTCCTCAGGCTTTGTCTCCTCGACGGGCCATCAGGAATGCTTGGTAAAATGGAACTAAAGTCAATCGCTAACGGCTCACTCGCTGCAATATGTGGAAGATAAGGTTTGTCCGCGGAGGCCCTGAATGATGAATGAGAGGTATGCACCGGCAACTTGCGCGGCGACGATGGGACGGCAAAACCATATTTATCTCTCCTTGAAACGGCCCATCCTGGTCCAGACTGCAGGGCGGCAGGCGACTTTGCCTTGCTCTGCTCCTTCTCGCGCTCGCGTTCTTTCTCCTTCCTCTTTAGCTCATCTCGGTATTGCAACTTAATCATTTGCGTTCGCTGCGGTGAAACCTGAGGCGACTTTGCCTTGGGTTCCATGTCCCTCCTTGCACCGGGACTCTTGTCCCCACCCTGGTCGCTCTTACTTCCCAGCTCACTCAACCTCCTCGCCCCACGCTCCTCACCGCGATATCTCGATGACCGGTCATTGTCATCTTTCCAGCCAACGGTCTTACCCATCCGTTCCCTATCCTCCTCTCCTTCAACGTCTTGGCTTTTGCGCGAAACATAAACAGGCAAAGGTTTGGTAACATACGGTCTATTATCCTCTCTTCGCCCCGTCCCTAATGTAGCCGTATCACTTCTAAGTGGCTCCGGTCGCACAGGGTCGACTGAACTTGGCCCATAGCTACTGGCATAATTTTCCGACACGAAAGAATCCGTCGCAGTATTGTAAGACGGCCTCTCACTAGTTCTAAGCGGCGAAGGGCGCATATTGGATGGACCAGCGTCTGGCGGCGGCAACATAAAAGCAGGATTTGTCTCGGTATATCCAGCGTTCTGGCCGTCGTCCATATGAGTTAGGAGGCGCACTCCATCGTGTGTGTCGGTCAGAGGTGTCGTTGCTGCGTCGTCGTCGTATTGGGGAAGGTTGGAGTATGATGGTGGTGCGCTGTTTTCCAAGGGCGGTGGTGAATTGCCGCGACGATACATAGTGGGCGAGATTTTGAGGCAATGTGTTGTTTAGATGTCGATCGTGATATGTGAGGAATGTTGAAATGCGCGCTATGCGCCTGCGTAGCTCCCTGAGCTCGAAGTCGTCGGATGTGCGGCGCGGCGAGTCGTGGGTATGCTCAGTCAATTGTAGTCGTAAGTCATGGGAATCATAACAAAAGCTTTTGAAAGTCTAAGCAAGGCATGAAATTAAAGGTAATATGGTGGTTAATTGTGGTGGTGCCTTTAGGTCGAGTATTCCTAGCTCTAGTGAACCGCGCGCGCAACTTAGACTGGTGGGTGGTGGCTGGCGCTTTGTGTACTCAGCGCGGGTAAGCTTGGCTGTTCATGGGGCAACCTCCGCACTTCCCTGGATTATACCCGCTGTCAGCGTCTACTTGTACATTAGCCAGGCACACATCTCAGGACGCCCTCACATGAATTTTAAGGTTTTAAATAGGAACTTGCATCCCCAAGGAGGCATTTATCAGCCCTTTAAAGGACCGTCAAGTCCACACTGTCTCGTTCTCTATCCACCATCATAGCCGGTGACAGCTCCCGATCAAAAGAATCTTCCTTGACAACGCCATGTCCATCCTGCCATGAAGGTCTAAAATCGTTACATGTGAATGGTTTCCATGTTGTGGTAAAGAGCCCCTCCAACATGGTGTAAGCGAGGAACATGTTAGCAAGGCTTCGCAAGGAAATAAATCAAGGTCGACTGTATTCTCGTGCAGTTATACCTCCAACTGCCATCTCTCCAAGGCTGGAGAGAAAGAACGGCCGGTAGGGTTCCGTCGCTGTAAACTGCGACGTCTCTGAAGTACAAGTTAATACATGGAGCGACCTTGGGGCTGGAATGAAGCTTTCAGGGCGCAATAGTTTAACTTGTTGTGCTATGGGACTGTATACTTCACCATCTTTCGTCATGTCCTTCCCACACCATCCCCTGGCCGCATATGGAGACACGGCCTGAAATGAAATGTCGTTCCCTGTTGTTCATACGGCTTCATACTGTACATTTGCAATGCCTTATCGTCGACGCCAGGCCTAGTCGTTCCTAAACGCCATGCTATAATCAATAAACCGCATACCAGCTCCACTCTGACCACGCATTTTATTCCACTTCTCTCGTCAGCCCAGCACCTTCATCTTTTTCTTCTTCTTTCCGTCCCCACTCTTCTTCTGCTGAAAGTCCCTCCAATTGCCAATCCTGTCGTCCCTAGTCTTCTCCCAGTCCTGCTCATGCTGCCTCTTCCTTTTTCTCGCCTCCAGCTCTTCTTCATCTTTCTTCTGCTCCCGTCCCTCCTCCTGCATCTGTGCCTTCACCTGCCTCCTCCTCCTATGCTCATTATCTATCAGGACCATCTTTGTTTTCTCCCTCCACTCTTTTGCAAACTCTGCGGTCTTGACCTCGTCGCTGTCTACGGTGAGCTTCTTCTCGCGCATCAACAACATGCGGGCATCTGCTATTGCTTCATCGAGTCTTTCTCTGTGCTTCTCATCCACCAACTCAGTTTGAGCCTTCTTCAGCCGATCGAAAGCATCTGGTGCTTGGGGATTCTTCGTCTTATCCGGATGGATGAGTAGCGATTTCGTTCTGTATGTCCTCTTGATGTCGGAATCCGGCACACCAGGCTGGAGATCGAGGACAGCGTATGCGTCGAGGCGAAATGCTCGCAGAATACGATCAATTTCTGCATCCTAGTGCTTTTAGCATAGTTTGGAGAGCGAAGTGGGACGAAGGCTTACTTTCAAAAATTCCTTCTGCTCTGCCTCAAGCGCCTCAAATGCATCTTCATCATCCTCAGGTTTTGCGACAGGTTCCTTCTTGCTTACTAGCTCTTTGTCCTCCTTCGCCCATGCTTGCTCCGTCATGATTGCCACAAGAAAACAGAGATCTCTTCGCACTTTTCGACGTTACAAGAAACGAAAAGCGTGTGCTTCAAAGAGGTCATGAGCAGTTGTAGTGTCGAGTACCAAGTGGCCAGGCTGAGAGGCACCTTGCGGTAACTCGCGAGGCTGCCGGAGTGGATCGCAGCCACTATCTAGCGCTAATCCCCTGCCAGCTTCGTGAACCACTTTACACGGTCGACGCGTCTCCCAGGACAGAGTAAAACATAAACTCAGCCCCACGCGTTATACCCCGACAAACTTCACAATGTGTATGCGTTTCGCTCTACTAATGATGGTGAACGGATACTAATGATATGGCAGCTACTGCTTACGGATATGGCGGTGCTTACTCTACAACCTCTTCTGGTGCTCAAGGCGGAGCAGAAGGAGGCGGCTTCATGGCTGGATCACAGCAGGGCTCTCAAGGATCTCCAAGTGGTGGCAAGGTAACTACTCCCACCCATATTCACTTCATCATATCGTCACTGACATACACAGTTCGGAAACGACACCCTCCGCCCCGTAACAATCAAACAACTTATCAACGCCAAGCAACCAAACCCCGATGGCGAATTCCTCATCGACGGCAGCGAAGTCTCCCAATGCACCTTCATCGGGCAAATCCGCAACATCATCAAGCAAGCCACAAACACAACCTACAAGATCGATGACGGCACGGGCGTCATTGAGGTGAAGCAATGGGTTGATGCCGAGGCGCCACAAACCGAGTCCCCATTGGCAGAGGACGCTTATTGCCGTGTCTTTGGCAAGCTGAAGAGCTTTAATAGCAAGAGGCATTTCGGCTCCCATGCCCTCAGGCTGGTGGAGGATATGAATGAGGTACCGATGCATATGTTGGAGGCGACGTATGTACATCTGTATTTCACTCGCGGACCGCCAGAGTCGTTGCAGGGTGGTGGTGCCGGGGCGAAGACGGAAGACAGCTTATTCGTCCAGCAAGACAACTACTCGGCTCCACCACAGAAGAACCTGCCAAACATGACGCCGCTGGCAAGAAAGGTACTGAACTTCCTTAACAACGCGCCGAACAATAACGAGGGTACGAATGTCCAGGATATTGCGGCGAGCATGGGTATGCAAGCCAACGAGGTCTTTAAGGCTGGGGATGAGTTGCTGGGAATGGGTATTATTTACACTACGCTGGATGACGAGACCTGGGCTGTTCTTGAGCAGTAGGTAGATGGGTTGACAAGGCTTGCATTATTTGAGGCGTTATGACGGTGGAGGGAGCGTGACGTTGCTAAGATGTTGTCACTTATGATCAGATAGACACGCCTACGCAGGCTGTAATAAGCACGCAGTTTACGAAGAATCTACGCGTACCGTATTGAGCCAAAACCATCATGAGTATCAAGTGACCGAACAACAAACGTCATGCAACTAATCCCAAAACCAAAACCAGAGCCATCACCAAATCACTAGCCAACCCTAAGATCCAATTTTATGTAGTCCTCTCTTCGCCACCTCCCCTCAATATCCTCCACTCAACTACAACGCCCTCACGCCCGCATTCGGCACAACCTCAATTTCTCTACTCTTTTCTCCCTTGACGCTAGCCACGCTAGTCCCATTAAAGTTCGCCCTTCACCCCCTCCGAACCACATCTTTGTGCTCGCGCACCATGATACTAAGACTCACCGGCTTCTCGCCCCTCTGCAAATACACCTCCTTGATGTAGTCAAAGCCGCTTTTCTCATAGAAGGGCACGTTGCTGGCGGCGGAGGACTCGAGGTAGGTTGGGATGCCTAGTTGATCGGCCTGGATTGTTAGTATGGAAAAGGTGACTGGATACATAGAAGGCACACATGGGGAGAATGTACCATTGCTGTGCCGTGCTCGAGGAGTGCTCTTCCGTAGCCCTGTTGACGTTAGTAAGTGAGTATGTGGGGTGGTGGGGGTGGTTGAGGTAGGGGTACTTTTCTCTCAGAACCTGGCTTGGTGCCAAGGTAGACGAGGTATAAGCTGTTGGAGTCCGCATTCTTGCCGAGCGTGTGCAACTTGGTATCATGCAGTAGGGGAAGGAACTCTTTGTAGAGTCTGACCTGATACCGGTTAGCCCAGCAGTTTAAGGTTAAATACCACAATGGTGTACTCATACTTTTCCCTCCCTAGGCAGCTTGTACAGCAGTCGCCACATACCGGAGCGGATGATCGTCCACCAATCGTCTATGTTCTTTCCAGGCGGCATCCTATCACATCACACATTAACATCCCTGCCCAATGGCAACCTCCAGCTAACCAGATTTGCTTACCAGAGGGCCACAGCATCAAAATCCCCAACCGTCGTGACGACGCCCTTGAGGCAATGTGCGGCCGTGATATACTTCAGGATGTCGTAGTGGAGCTTATAGAGCTCTCCCTTCAGCGCTGCATCGTCGCCATTCAAGCCTACGAGGTAACGACAGATGTCGTCCGTTTGAAAAGCCTGGGCTAGGCAATCCGTAGCCTGAAGGTATCCTTCGATACCAACCTGTCTCACTTCCTCGAAGCTTTTGCTGGAGGAAGGGGTGCTTGGTGGGGTGGTTGAGGATGAACTACTACTACTACTACTACTACTGGAGGCCATATTCACGCAGTAAGGTTGTTGATACTATTTGAACTGGTTAAACTGCTTGATGATAGATTGATTCGTAACTCTGGCTCCCGGGTATTGTCTCCGGTATGTTGTTTGGAAAGCTGCGCTCTCGATACGGACTGGTATCGAGAAGAGAGGCGCAGACAGTTTGGGCTTTGGCGTATGTCAACCGACATCAATCTTATGGGTGGTGGTGTAAAGCTAGAAATAGGTGGATTGACGATGCTCGTCAAAGGGCTGTGGGAGTATAATGTGTGGATTTGTGCTTGATGAGGAGTGGTGGTTAAGAAGTATATCAGGGTCTTTATGAGGTGCAACGTATGGAAGTTATAGTATATATGGTTTATGTTGCTAAGACGATTGTAGTGGAAGAGATATGACACTATTCGGAAGCGGGCTTTCCGTCCTCTATTGTACTTTCTCTCTGGTGATATCATGTGACCCTCTCTCGGCATCGGCGGTTATGTAAGAAAGGGGTCACACTCGCAACGCTCGACTGCATAATCAAGGGTTCACGGCGAGTCCCTTCGAGTAATCTAAGCCCATTCTCTTTGATGTCGAGTACCGTTGCGTTAAGCCAAGAGTCGAGACAAAGGTGTGTAATACCGTGATAGTGATAGCTTTATCCGAATTGGGTGACAGACGGATGCCGTGGGATCGGTATTCGCTGTAGAACGTTCCACATGAACAAGGAGAGCCATTGAAGTACCACCCTGACCCAGGTTCGCGCCAAAGCTCTTAGATGATAGCTTCACAGAAATGTAAACAGAAGATTGTGTAACTGATTGACATCCGCGATGAAGAGGGAAATGCCATCGGGCAATGCCATCGGGCACAGATCTTAGGGTAGGCATTAGATCTTGCAACAGTAATTCGTGTTGTGTTAACCTCGAAACACCAGACCTTGAGTTTCTTACTGGAGCCAAGCGAAAACAACATATCGATGGGTCATCCGCTAACTTCCAGGCTAAGCTTCGTTCGCCGTCGAATCAGCACAGGGAGCCTCATTTGCGGAGTGGTGAAACTCGGACAGTACGGCCGCCTCCGTCAGCAACTATGACACAAAAATTGCACTCATGATGCTGTGCTGGTAAGGCTATTGAACGTAAGGACACACAAATGATCGTACCACGAGATTAAGGTGAAGCTTGAGACATGGCGGCAACGAGGGCGGGCATCGGCTAATCATCCGGTCGCATCGCGATGCAACGCATCGGAGACGGAAAGAATAAACGTAAGAGTGATACGACAAAAGTCCACTAGCTTTGAGCAACGAAGACTTAAGTAACGAATGGACAAATACGAGTGAACTAACTAGTTTGCGGAGCTTACTCAAGTAACGGGTCGAGCTGGCACCCAATGTAGACTGGACTCCCCACTTCGCTCCCTCGCTAAATCCAAAAGCTCTTAGGTACCCATTGTTTGGTCTATCTTGGCATTCCTCTCTTTTTCAAGACCAGAGTAGAAGATTAAGTATTCGACTTGAGCTCTGTAAAGTATCACTTCTACCGGATGCTGAAGTCCGCATGTCTCAGCATAACGTAACGCTGCTTGTCGAGTGCGATTGATCCCGGACAAACGCGAAGGAAAGCTTCAAAATGTCCATAAGAGTCGCAGCGAGCTTTGTCATGCACCAACCATCAGCAGAGCGAATCCTATTGCCTAAGTCATCTGAAGAAATAAGGTGCAAATAAATTAAGTATACATATAAATTGCTCTACGCACTCAGCTGGGTATAAGCTCTTTGCCGATAATCATGGCTCGTCTCTCGTGCTCTCTTTCATGCTCTCTCTCATAGTCCCACATCGCCCACTAAACTCCCAACGCAACCGTGTCATTTGTTCGTTCACATTCTGCGAATCTCCTGCTCGTTCTCATACTTCTCGAGTCCAGAATCGAGATGCGACCACCACTCGAAAAGCATGGTGTTGCAGATCAGCTTGAACCATGGCGTGAAAACGATTTTGTTGTCGTTGAACATGGCTTTGAGCTCATCGGCAGTAACGTAAGCAACGTCGCGGACTTCATTAGGGGCTGGCTCAAGATCAACGTCGGCCTTGATGAAGAGGATATAGTCAACTGTTTATATGTTAGTAGTGCACTTTCGCTATAGCTCCTCGGGTCTACTCACTCTCGTGCTCTGCCCACTTTCCATCACCGCACGGTGCCTTGTAGTGGATGCGGGTCAGGAAGTGGAAGTCCTCGAATGGCACCTGCTCCGGCTTGATACCGAGCTCGTGTTCCAGCTTGCGGCGGGCAGCGTTCTTCACACCCGACACGGCCTCGGCCAGCTCAGAGCCACCCTCTCCTGGGACACCCAATGGATGGGAGCAGCAGGTGTTGGTCCACATATCTGGGAAAGTTATCTTCTCGGTAGCACGCTGTTGGAGGAGAAGTCTGTTCTTGGAGTCGAAAAGGAAGACAGAGAATGCGCGGTGGAGGAGACCTTTGTCGATGTTGGTCATCAGATGGCCTTCACCGGTTAGCTGGTGTCTGGAGGAAGCTGGCAGAGCTACCTACAGATCTTCTTGCTGAAGTTGCCGATTGGCTTGTCGTTCTCGTCGAGCACGATGCACACCTCGTCCATGAGGCGAATCTGCTCCTCGTCGTGCCCGTCCATGGCAGCGCTAGAGATACCGATGTCTGGGAAGAGACGGAGAATGCTCTCCGCAGTAATTGGCTCGGCGGTCATGGTGCTAGTGGTGGTAGCCTCAGTAGCCATCTTGGAGTTGTGTGGTGGTTAGGCGGAAATGGAAAAGAGAGTGAGAACTCAGCGCAAAGATATCAATGTCAAAGATCTGAGCAGGGGAACTATCGCGACCTGGGGGCTGTCAAAAAAGGGGCAGAGGGGAGCCGACAATCTTAGTGGCGGAATGGACCCCTGTAGTGGCCACCCCGCCAACAAGGCTACGCCCGAGCACAAAATTCTTGAGCTTGCACTCTTATCGGACGCTCCGCGCAATTAAACCAATTCAACAACACCACAATTTAGAGTATATACTGCCCTGTCATTCACCATGGGCAAATCCGCCAAGAAAAACATCGCGAAGGATCGCGCAACGCCAATTGCAAAGCCAGTGAAGCCGCCAGCAGATCCAGAGCTCGCAGCTCTGCGCGAAAAGAAGATTCTCCCAGTCATCAACGACTTGACCAGCCCAGAGACCTCAAAGCGTTCCGCTGCAGCAAATGCAATTGCAAACCTCATTGAAGACAGAAAGACTCGCAAGCTCCTTCTACGTGAGCAGGTTGTCCGTATCCTCCTCGAACAGACCATCACCGATTCATCTTTAGAGTCCAAGAGCGCAGGATGGGGTATCCTCCGCAACTTAGCACTGGAGGAAGAAGCCGACTTCTCCGTCCACCTTTACAGACAAGACATCCTCACACCAGTTACTGCAATTATTTCCATGATCTTTGAGACCATCGAGTCAAAAGAGACGCCAATCGCCAAGCTCCCAAAGGCACAACATTCCCTGCTCTGGACCCTCAGCACATCCGTGGTCGGCTTAGTCCAGTCCCTCGCTGAAGCCCAAGAAGACATCCTCGAAGCCATTTCCCGCATGCCAACCATCCTCGCCTTTCTCTTCGGTCTCTTGAACGTCCCAGATCTCCCAGCCGAGCTTTTCTCAGAGATTCTTTCTTGCCTTGCTACTCTGACTGAAGACAACACTGTGCTTGCTCAGCAAATAGTTGAGCGCGAAGCATGGCTGAAGGGGTTGATGCAGTTGCGTGAGCAGGGGGCTTCCAGGGCTGTTGCGGCCTGCGCCGTTCTTCATAACGTTTTTACGGCTGTGGAGTGGTTCGACCATAACACGCCTATGCCTGGCGCTTCGGATGCTATGCTTATTCCGACCCTGGTGCACTACATGAGCGAGGCTGCTGAGGAGAAGACTTCCTCTGATAACCTTGATCCAGACCAGATCCTCAAGATGGCACTTGAGATTACGGCTTCTATCGCGACAAGCTTGCAAGAGGCCCTTGAGCATGCGTCCAAGCCAGAGAACGAGAAGGGGTTTGAAGGCTTTTCAGACAAGGATGAGGAAGGAGACGACGTTATGGGCGATGATGCCGAGGATGATGCTTCAGAGGGCGAGGATGTCGATGAGAACGAGGAGAAAGGCTCAGACGAGGACGAGATGACCCTCGAGGAGATGCAGGCAGACATGGACCGCGTGATCGGAGATAACTCAGATTCCGAGGACGAGGGAGATGATGTTTCGCGAACGCTTGACGCCATTGTGCGCGTTGCGACTCCATTCATTTTGACCCTCACAAAATCTAAAGATGAAAGCGTAGCAGCATGCGCTGTTTCCGCACTGAACAATATCGCATGGTCGATTTCTTCCATCGACTTTTCAACAGCATCCACCCGTCTAACTAAGAATTGGATCCCTCTCGCACAAAAAATTTGGGGTGAAGCCGTTACTCCAGTTCTGGCGTCAAACACTGCGGACATCGAGCTCGCATCCTCTGTAACCAGCTTAGCATGGGCCATTGGGCGCAGTGTCCAAGGCAAGATCAACATCGCCAGCGACGAAGCCAAGAGATTTATGGCGTTGTATCAAGCCTCCAAGAACCTGCCAGTAGACCCAGAGACAGACGCATTCCAAGGCCTCGGCGTGAAGTGTATAGGCGTTTTGGGTCGCTTGGCCCAGAACCAGGATAACCTTGCTCAGAACCGTGAGATCGGTATCTTCATCCTCACAGTCTTGGCAGCTCTGCCAGAGACGAAGGTTGCAGATGTGGTCCAGGCGTTGGATGAGATCTTCGATATTTACGGCGATAAGTCCTACCCATGTGACGAGATATTCTGGAAGGACGGCTTCTATAAGCACTTGGAGGAGCTTAAAGTTAAGGTCAACAAAGCCTCAAAGACTATTGATAAGAGGAAGGACACAGAGCTGAGGAACAGAGCGGACGAGGCACACCTCAACCTGATCAGATTTTTGAGCTACAAAAAGAAGGAGCAGAGACAGCGCTGAGGATGGACAGCAGAAAAGTTGACCCGCAAGTCGCAAGAATATCACTTCCACGTACTATATCTAACGCGAATACCCAGTTTATAAGCATCTCTTATCACTCCACCTAAATAACTGGCTGCATCATATCCACCACATGAAATATCTGCCTGGTTTTCCTCTACATCCGTATCCCGAAAGCTACCTGGTTGAAGACTCCTCGATGCCTAAACCGCCTAACAAAACATCTTTCGCGGTACGAGAGTCTATGTCTCGGTCCTTCGAATTCCATGCCCTCTCCACGATATTAGCGCACCCGAGTAAAGAAAGCATCATATATCCCTCCAACGGGGTACTGCTTCAAACAAGTTGCTGGGCATGTCTCTTCGATAAAAACATGCTGGCTTGTTTTCGGTAAAGTGCTGTGACTTGGTAGAGAATCTTTGGCTTTAGCGTATTGGTTGTTGTTGTTTTGTGGTTATTTGACTATAAATACTTTGTTTTGTTTTATTTTTGTTATACTATAAAAATGAAAATGGTAATAGGAGGCGGCCCAATTATAGGTATTATTCTGAAATTCCGAACAACGCCTTTTTATTCATTTTGGACACTCGATGCTTTTTAAGTGCTTTGTATGCACAGGATTCTGGATTTTGTCAAACGGATTATAAACATTGGCAAGCGAGCGGGTAACGGCACCGGAGACCCTTAATGGTTTGAATCTTGACCGTTGGAATGACCTTAAAAGGGAATGTGATATCGGGATGCTTGGGGTGTAAGCAAAGAAGGTGGAGGTTGATCTACGGATAGATATATAAGCGAGCCTGAACTCGCCAGTACCTAAATGCACAGGTGTTTAAGCTTCGGGTTTTGCGCAGCCTGTTTATTAGTCGTGCTGCTTTGAACTTCTGGATCAATGCTATCTCACTGTCGCGCTTAACCCTGGTTTTTCACAAAGTAGTACGAGACTAGGTAGTGACCTGGCCAGATGAGTGGAGATGTGAATAGTGATGTCTCGAGTAGTAGTACTCGAGGAGATCTCCGAGTAATGAAAATAACCAGCCAAGCTGCTAAAGCAGATAATAAAAGTCAATGATTGCCGCTTTTGATCAGTTAGTGGCTTGGTGAGTCATGGCTCGACTCGAGTACGACTCGAGTAGTACTTGAGTGGAGTAGCGAGTGGCTAGAGGATCACGAGTGGAATACTACGCAACTAATACCCAAGTAGTTGGACAGTAACACCATACTTGCTTGAAACATTGGGGTTTTAGCGGTTGATTCATTGATACACCTACGGCGGTTGAAGCAAACCACGGGCTTGACATGTTGACGGACGTTTGTGGACGCTAAGCGAGTTATCTTTCGAATTACCTATTGTCATTCTATACCAAAGCTAACTTGCTGCACTATGCCAATATCTCGCAGGAGAAACCACAGCCACACCTATCGTACATTGGTATCTTTCCCCAAGTCCAACGCCCTATCCAGCAAATACAGAGGCTAATAGGATACATTCTCGTCGCAAAACAAACCAGGTGGTATGCAAACCGACCAAACCGACCAATATTCGACGACAAACAAATGTGGCAAATAGTCTCCAACTAAACAATAAACATTACCACTCTCTCTGGGAGTTCCTCCTCGACGTAAACGGTTTCTCCAGCAACCCTCCAATGTCTAATCTGCCACTTCGATCATCCCTCGCCCCGCCCGTCAACGTTGGCGTACTAACTCCAGGAGAGCCCTGATTAAGTATTGGTGGCAACATGAACTTCTCCTCCGGCGCAGTCCGCGGCGTTGCTTGCTGCACCTGCTGCACCTCGAACAGCATATCATTCCTTAAAGTCACATCGTTCCTCGACGGCTGATTCAGAGACGGCATTGACTGATACTCATTCCTCAGCAACACCGACGCCGACGCCGATGACGAGGGTCTAGAGTAGGAAACGTCGTTATGAATAGTGGAGCTCATCGAAGGACTGGCCTGAGATATAGATGAAGTGGATGACATCATTGGCCGATACATCACTCCCTGGTCCTGGCGATCATCATAGCTACCCATCTGCATAGCCGGGGACTGCATACTCGGGCTCTGCATCGTCTGGGGGTAATTGTACGATACCTGATGCTGTGGCAGATACGTATTCCCGTAACCCTGATACCCAAATTGCTGCTCTCTTTGACTGGGAAAGGTGGTCAAATTGTACTGTCCCAACGACGGCTGCTGCGGCGGCGGGTCAAGTTTGAGGGCGATAAAGAAAGTGGATTCTCTCTTGCCCAGACCTATCCGTACTTCGTACTGTCGTTGCTCACCGGTCGAGCTTTGGAAAGCGAAGGATTCCGTACGATCCATCGTTATTCGGCCGATATCTTCCGAACTAAATCCTACGGACTGTATTACGCGGTCGTCCTCCGACCTTCCATACACAATCGGTGGCAAGTATTTTGGCTGTTGTTCTCGTTTTTGTCGCTGCCCTAACAATGCTCTCTGAAGGTTGTCTATTTTGTTCCTTTCACTGGGCTTGACCAACTCCTGCAACTTCCGGCTCAGAACTAATGGCATGCCTATACTGTCACTAAACGCCTTCGTGGCTTTGATGACAACAAGATCCATATTCAGATATGCCCAAGAGGCTGCTTGACTAGTTGCCTGCGTTAGGCTTTGTGGTTGTCGTGCGGATACTGATGGCGCAGGATAAACATTCGCATCCGCAATACTTGCATGATCGAGGAAACGAGGTGGAGCTGTTGATGATCCGCCTTGGGATTTCAAAATGCGATGGGATCGCATCAGTGGGTCCATAGGAAGTATTGGAGGTTGGTTTGGGTATAATGCTGGTGGCCGCCGCATCAACTCGGGACCCTGGTTGTATTGGCTTGGTTCAAATCGCGCTGAGTCTCTGTCGTCTCGAAGGCGTGGGCGACCGCGCTTTTTATGTTGCATGTCGATGCAGGAGGCTTCTTTGCCAGAGTTTATGCAGCGAGAGCATGGGCGGCCGGCTATGTAGCAAGTTAGCAATCATCTCCAGACGTGTCCAAAAATACGCTGTCGAAATTGACTTCCAGAACTCAGGGGCTGTTTATCTCACGAGTACATGGCTCGATGGTATAAAAAGCTGCAGGTGCACTTGCAGATTGAATGTGATACTCTTGCGAAATCCATGTCTAATTAGCAAAACCTCTTCCAGAAGACAAATTCCCAGTAGCCTCAAACGGGGAGGAGAGCAGAGGCGAACGATTAGCAGTGCCATGTGCATGATGGCTCCACAGACGAGATAAATTTAACATTTTTGTCTTACCGTCACAGCGCAAGTGAGCCCTCTTGCACGGCACGCACGCTGACGCCACATGGCCCTTCGTCTTCCGTTGGGTCTTCCGTGCTGGAGTCGGTTCCGATGGTGTCGGAACTGGCGGCCTACTAGCCACAAACGGATTCGGCAGTTGCGAGGGTTGAGAATCCCCAGTCTGATAGCTCGGTAAAGGCAGCTGCGGCGACCCATGATGCATCTGACTCTGCGGCTGAGCAGGATACTGATGCTGCTGATCGACCTGTCCTGACCCTATCTGATACAGTCCGTACTGCAGGTTGGTGTTGTGGGAGTAATTCTCGGCATTGGCCATTCTCAATCCATCTCTATGCTCCTGTATCGAGCTCCCATGCCGAGAGTGTCCATGCTGAATCGCTTGAGCACGGCCTTGCAACTGCAACGGTCCACCAAATTCGCCATACCCTCGGTCGTCGAACTCATTTTTGTGCCGTGCTGGTTGAGATGGGGAGCCAGACATGGGCGGTGACGGGTACGCCTTGTTGCGGGAGTCCGACACCCGTCGCCAACTCGTGTCTAGGGAGAACCGGGCCAGGTCAAGTGTTAGTCGACTTTCGCCGGTAGTAATAGGTGATGACGGAAGCTGTTGGGGCTCTTGGGTGCTCATGGACGGAGGAGATGAGCGTGAGGCTGCGGCAGCGATACTTGTGGTACTGATCTTGCTGACAAGCTGCTATGCAGTCCGTTTCTAACACGATCCTTTTGATGGCCTGAACAGCAGGAGCTCTGAAGAATGATCGGGCTTGGGTGGTCGCCACTAGCCAGCACTTTTCTGTTGTCGCTTAATGTGGATGATGGCGTCCGTTGAAACGACGAGTGTTCAATGAATTGGAGGTTCAGACAGGAGAATAATGGGACCTGAACGAGTAGAGAGATATGGTGTGTCGTGATGTTAGAGTGCAGCGTACCGACTCAGTCTCACTCCAACCATGAGACCCTACGTACGCGGCGCCGGTATCTATATGATGGAGAGATACGCGACCTATGCGGGGGAGGTCTTCATGGCACAGTTGGCGGACAGCGGAAGACCAGGCATGGCACGGTTGTCATACAGCAGATCAACGGCCAGGTCTTGCAGAGATTACCAGAGCTTCTTCTGAGCGATCAAATCGAGGAAGGCGCGGAGAGCTGCAGGACGCCTCGGAGAAGATGGTGCGATTCGAGGAGTGGGTGGAGACTGGGGTATGGTGTGGACTGAACGGTTCCAATGCGAGCAGCACGAGTCGAGGCTGGCATCATGAGAGCTAGTGCTGGAAATGGCGTGCATAAAATACGGCCTTGAGCGTGCGCTTGTGAGACCGAGACACAAACGATCTGATAGAGTGCAGAAAAGAAAGGGTAGTGATGAGAAAGAAGACGAATGCGAGTGGTCAAAAGAGCGCCATGGAGATGGAAAAGCGACAAGGGGAAGGTCAGGAACAGAAGCTCGCACAGCGCACGAGATGGGTAAACGGCAAGAAAAGAGTATGGATTGGCTCGTATGGACTGGTTGGCGCGCTTGAGGGTTACTGTATGGGGGAGGTATGCGACAGGTTCCTGGCGGGGGACGAGGCTTCGGGAAAGCTTCCATGCTGGGACCAACTTGGCCTCGTAGGGGTGTCGTGTGGAAGCTAGCTGTTGGCTGCATCGACTCCACACTTTTAGGGTGTTTCTTCGCTCCGAAGCTATCGGACGAAAGACAGTATCCGCCTGATCGCTGCCAGCTTGCCTTACTCTCAGGAACAAGACAGCAGCTTGCAGTAGGCTCAAGCGACTACCTGTTCCATGGATAGAGGACGCAAGTCGCGGCATTAGGCAAGCTGCTTTAGCGGAGAACGGCCACTTGGTCGCGCAAGAGCTTGGGTTCTCAGTATGTACAAAGTCGATCGACTCTTTGTGTTCTCCCAAAAGGGGCTCTTGCGGTGATTTCATGATTGGAGGAATCGGGCACGAATAGTTGGATTGATGGTGGGATTGACGTCTCGGTAGTGGGTACTTTGTGGTGATGTGCCAGGATGATTGGGCGACTTTAGATGCCCTCCTATCGGTTCCGTCACAAACCATCCCCATGAACGGGCAAGTGAGGACGAGTTTGGCAGACATCACCAAAGTTACGCGCAGGGTTGTTGTTGGGGTATTTCGTGAGGGCCGGGTATTCTCCTAGACGTTGGTGCCGCTATACTCAAACCGGTTAGTCAGCAACGCTCAGGGGATCTCGGTCCAAGCAGGGCAGCACGAGGCGACGCGCAGCACTTGCAGCTGCCCGTCCTGCAGCTCACCTTAAACCGCCTACTGCTGATTTCCTATTCCTGAAATCCAATTTCATTTTCCTCCTCTCCCCCCGCACGGGCAACAAGAGGTGCACTGCAAGCTTCTCTGACCTCAATTTCGCCAACCTAGCGATTGCTGCTGCCGGACAAGCTATCTTTATGGTAGCCATTCAACGCCTCCCTTGTCTCCTACCCCGATATATGTCTCCGGAAACGCCGAAGCCTGGTTCATCACAAGTGCACGAACGTTATTCACAGTAAAAGGCATCCCTGTTCTCCAAGCACATTAACCCTGCATCGGCAGCAATAATGAGGTGTGCAAGGATTCCGGCCATCGCGTTTAAGTCCAGATGTCACCCTATTGACGACACTACGAGTAGGCTCTCGCCTGGTTTCCGCGCTTTTTGCCTGTCTTCATACTCGGCTGCATGGCATCACTTCTGCCCTCATCATGGCCTTGGCTTGTCTGCCACGTTTAGCAGTCTGATCGTTTCGGGCTTGGTAACTCTACTTCATGCTAGTGCCTGAAATATGATACTCGAATAATTGATTAAAGAAACAGTTGATTGTCTGCACACTTCACTCACCTTAAGTGATCACAAAATCCGTTCTTCGGAGAATACCGAACTCGGCGGCTCTATCTAACGAACTTCGACAGTTGCGGAGAGCTTTGCCGGTGTGGGCCCACGCGGCGCAGCGCGCGATGTCTTGGTTATTGGCTTTGCCAATCCGCTAATCTGCTAATCCACGGATTTTTTCCGACTTACGAGCGGCCTAATCTGACAATGGACCTGGCCATAGGCGACATCGCCTTCGGCATTTTGCCTGGTCGTCTTGAACGTCGCATTTTTTCTTCTTCAGTAAGAGCATGCTAGATCGAAGCAAGATTGACATTAAACAATAGCCTGCACAAGTAAAGGGAAACAGGTTTTCTCGCCAAAGAGGTCCGGTGTGATCCTCCATCGTCGAAGGGCACACAAACCAATTTCGATCAGGATTAACGCCGTCTCTCGGGAAATAGGGAGATGGAGTACCGTGGGACAGGTTTATTGTTCGTTCGACCGTTTCCAGTTTGAAGAGGCTGGGTAAGTGCTACACGCCGGATAACGACACAAAGAGGTGCGGCACATGATTTTTTGCTCCAAAAGGTAGAGGCAGATGTGGCACCTGCGACACTATGGTGTCGATAGCAAGGCAACGATTGAGATGATATTGGACCCATTTCATACGGTTATTCCTATGTCTGTTACTGTTTGTTTAGCCAATGCGCATTATACTTGAAACTGTGGCTGTCCTCTCACCACAACATTGCTGAGCGAGACATGCTGAATGACATCGTCTGGCCCCTCCGAAATCTCAAAGTGGCAATTGTAGCCGCCCAAGCTGGGAAGAAAGTGTAACGTGGAACCTCATCTTGATCGTGGATAACCTAGAATATACATCAATTGCGAGATGGGCGTGTAGACATCGTTAGCCATCAGGATCGTGTTCGCACGCGGTCCTCTACCTCCCTCAACAACCAAGAACGGTAGAACGTCGAAATCCCCCGTTCGCCATGAACACGCACTTTCGCATACCCAGACTGTTCCGAAAGAGGCCGAGATATGCTTCAACTCGGCCATGAACTCTTGGCACAGTAGAAGTCAGGCACCCCCAACCTCTGGGTCCCTCAGAGACTGCCAGTTAATTGAGCCGAAATTTATCCTAATGGCCTTCGTACGACATACGCGAGTCGTGTATAGCACCGGCTGCGACGCCATCTGAATCTGGAGCTATCGAAGATCAGCCACTTGGACCATGAGAACTCATACGTGCGCCAATGTGCTACTCGATGCAGAATCGTTGTTTGACATCTAGCTAAGTAGACCGCGCAGTTCTTGTTTAACTCTTCGCAAGAAAACATGAGGAGGGCTGTCTCATGTTGCATCACTTGATGTGGCATTTCTACTTGAGCCTGTTAGACATATTATCCATCACTTTTAGCTAGCTTCCTCCGACATAACAGTTTTTTGTGAAGAGAAATGATGATTTCACGCATTAGTGTACTCCACTAACGTCGCTGTGGGTAACCGTATGTCAACCAGGTACCAGAGTCACATGCATTGGTGAATCATCCGGACGAAAGCTGCTGATGAAAAGTTTGTGGTGCCTTTAATCTTCCAAGGCCCTGTCGCAGTGCTCAGCCGCGATGATGAGGTGAGAGGAGAACCAGCCGATGTCTTAGAGCTCGTCTTCGGAATCCGGCAACATAAGGTCTTGATGTACAGGGCGTGCTAAGTTTCAGGAGAACAGTGAGGTGGAGAGTACGCATGATAGGAGACGCAACAAATGCATGTGCTCATCCTCATATTCCTCCGAGATTTCCCCAGGGATGCATGCAGGTACACGCAGGTACGAGCAAGTGGTGCAGATATGTTGTGAAACCCTGTGGCAGATAACGGACCTGCTTGAACAAAGAGTTACACTGATCTCCAGCCTGCAGAAGCGAATGACTGAGAGCGAGGACGCTTGGCGGAGGCAACATAATCTCGTGGCTCGATGTCTCAGTCACCAGCTCGCACAACCGTGCTGCCTCTCGTGCACGCCACATGTTTTCGCTCGACGAAATCCCATCTCCGGCGCGGTGACATTGTCATGGTGGTGTGCTCTCTAAGAGGTGAGCACGAGAACGTGACAGCAAGTGACAGGAGTAATCACAATACATCCACACTTCGATGCTCTAGGCAGTCGTCTGGCGGAGTCAAATGTGGTGACAAGTACAGTGGTCTTGGTTGCACAATGTATGTGGAACGAGAAGTGGTCCTGGCGGTCCGATAGGCGATGTTTCTCTTTTTGCCCTCAGATCTCCTCATTTCCTATCCGCTGTTCCTATCCGCCGCAATTAAACGAAGACTCGTAATGTTACGAACTAGGTAACCGCCCGTACCTGGTTCCTCGCGAAAGGTTTTGGTTGCTGTCATATCCGGTTTGTTGATGGTAATGGCGAACTGGCGGGGTTCCCTGTGGTTGCCAGAGGATGAGGACGGTAGGTGCAGATATGCAGACGCGTTGTTGGTGCGAGCGTTGAAGGCATGGTGGAAGCGGCGGCGGACTTAAGGTTGCAATTTCCGTTTGTTCGTCTCTTGGCTTGATGGTCGGAGTCGACTTGCGGTCCACAGCAGTGGCGGTGAAGGAGTAGTTCTTGGGCCGATTCGATGGTTGAAATCATGTGAGTTCTAGAAGGAGAATATGCGAGCGGTGAAAAATGGAGAAGGGAGATTTTGAGGCTCTCTTGGGCCGAAGTTGCCCTCATCGCTCTCGAGGCGAAATATAGTCAGAGATCAGTGGGTCGAACATATCTAACCTGCGATGAGACGGAAAGAAATGAAAGAAATGAAGAGAAGCGAATAACGGAAGAATGGAAGAAAATGCTGCTTTTGTGCCCTGAGTGGGGACGGAGGAGGCCAAGGCCACGGCAACGCTGGAATGACAGGAGCATAGCGAAAACCCAGAAATGGCAAGAAAGCTCATGGTGCCAAAGACGAACCGCACGTGATTCACGAACATTCGCGGAGCGACTTGGAACATTCGTTATTGAGCCATTGTATACGTGAGCTATGCCACTATCGAGAAAAGATCTAGATAGAAGCGAAAGACAATGAAGATGAGAGTGACCGGCACTGCTTGGCACTGAGCGCCAATACAAGCCAGGAAGTGTAAATACAATATTCATCATGCCAGCCCGCTAAATGATACATCAGAATTAATAATCCAATCTTGTCAATTCGTGGGTCTTTGCTTAGAGCCTAGCGTCGACATCAAAGTGTGACTCTCCATGGGTCTCGGGCCAGATATATCTGATAGTCTCCCAAACATGCCTATTGTTGTCAGCAACCATTCATACAAATTAGTAATCTCAGGAAGAACTCACTTAACATGTATAATCTCCAATCCATCTCTCACCTCCTCGGGTAATTCTGCAACATCCCCACGGTTGCCGTCCGGTAGCAGTACCGTCTTGACGCCCGCCCTCATAGCACCAATCAACTTCTCCTTGATCCCACCAACCCTGTGTACTCTACCACGCAAACTCAACTCACCAGTCATAGCCACAGTAGGCGGCACCGCTTTGCCACTAAACAACGAGACGAGGGCAATAGCATGCGCCATACCAGCCGACGGGCCATCCTTAGGCACTGCGCCGCCAGGACAATGAACATGGATGCTACGGTTTGCCATGATATTCGTTTCTGGGCTCGACGTCAAGCGAAGAGTAAAAGCATGGCTCTTGACCCATGTAAGTGCGACCTCGACAGACTCCTTCAGCACATCTCCAAGCTTGCCGGTTAGTTGCAGAGAACCCGACGCAGGACCCGGGGCGGTGGCAACCTCGATAAAGAGGATAGAGCCGCCGACACCAGAGGAGTAGGCAACTAAGCCTGTGACAATACCGGGCTGTGATGTCCGCTCAGTGAGCTCTTGGTCGTATTTTTCTTGTCCGAGGATAGCTTCTACATTCTCCACTGAGACGACTGAATTGTATTTTTCCAGCGTCTTGGTGTCCAGGGCGTCGGAGTATGAAACTGCCTTTGCACGACAAACACTGCCGATTTCTCTTTCAAGGTTTCTAACTCCCGCTTCACGGGTATAAGACTCAATGATCTTTGTCACAACCTCGTGCGGAAATTGAACATGCTCTGTGCCCAGGCCGTTCCTGCGTGCACAGCGAGGAATTAAGTGATCGCATGCAATTCGTTCCTTCTCCAGAGTGGTATAGCCAGGAAGTGTCAGAACCTCCATGCGGTCAAGCAAGGCAGGAGGGATCGTTGAAAGATCATTGGCAGTTGCGATGAAGAGCACCTTGCTCAGGTCAACCGGTATGCCAACATAATGATCCGTAAAGGTGTGATTCTGTTCGGGATCCAGGACTTCCAACATCGCTGCCGATGGGTCACCATGGAAGTTCGATGTGCCAATCTTGTCGATTTCGTCCAGCAGACAGACTGGGTTGGCCACGCCGACTTTCTTCAAACCATTCACGATCAAGCCGGGCATTGCTGCGACATATGTCCTTCTATGACCACGGATCTCGGCTTCGTCACGAACACCACCAAGAGATATCCTGTGGAACTGACGACCCATAGAAATTGCCAAGGACTTCGCAATAGATGTCTTACCAACACCTGGTGGTCCGACAAGGAGCAGAATGGGAGACTTATCAACCATCCTCTTTGACTTCAAAATTGCAAGCTTTGCCTCGTCAACTGCCGGCGTGACAGCTTCCTTGGGCTTCTCGTCCTTCTCTCCAAGCGCAGCGTCAGGCGCAGCTTCCATGTCTTCAGCCGGCGCGGCCTCATCCTCAAGATTCTTGATTTGCGCATCCACATCATCATTGATCTGCTGCTTAAGCTTAAGCACTGCCAAATACTCAATGAGGCGCTTCTTGACCTTCTCGAGGCCGTAATGATCATCATCAAGCTGCTTCCGTGCTCGTTTCAGCGTCTCGCCATCCAATCTGTCCTCTGTCATCTTTGACCAAGGTATCTCGCTCAAATTCTCGAGATATGTCCTGATTACGTTGTATTCAGCCTGAGCTGGGTTCATCTTCTTCAAGCGCTTCAGCTCACGCTCTGCCACCTTTGCGGCTTCTGGAGTGAGCTTGGCGTCCTCCAGCTTCTGGGCTAGCTCGTCCGCCTCGTTTGGCTCCTGGTCGTCTTGTCCTGGCATTCCGCCCTGGCCTGGCATGCCCATGCCGAATCCCTTTGGCATCTCGCGGCCCAAAGATCTAGCCTTCGCCCTGTTGAGCAAATCGATTTCATTATTTATAGGTAGAGTCGTGGTCGTCATAGACGTAATCTTGATATTGCTCTTGATATTTGAGACCTGCTTGTTAAGCAGTTCAATTGCCTTCTCCAATCGTGTGCGTATATCCAATGCTGCGAGGATTTGTAACTTCTCCTCCAGTGATGCTTCGACAAGGTTGGAGGCGAAGTCTGCTAATGAGCCGGCCTCAGATATGTCTTTTTTCGCAATATACATTTCGATCCGCCTGGCCAGCATGGGCGATAGCGTCGTCGTGCCAGGTCTCCGTGGCAGAAGTGCCGTGAGTCGTAATAAAGTAAGAAGCTCCCTTGAGAGGGATTTGAGTGTAGAGAAGAGAGCTTGGAGCCCGGCGTCGAGGGGTGAAGGAGCTTTAACCGGTTAGCACATTGAGCATGCAAACTTTACTATGTTTACGATACATACCTTCATCCGTCTCATAAGCCACCTCTCCCTCGAAATACGGCTTTTCCTGGCTAACCTTCAATATCCTCACCCTACTCAACCCCTCCACGATCAGACTGAACTCGCCCGTCCCTCTCCCCTCTACACCCGAAATTTTCGCCGCAGTCCCCCAGCTAAACAAATCCCCCTTCTTTGCGTCCGCCGGTTCCGGGATGGTATATTCCCTTTCACCCTTCTTGCCCTCAATCATCTTCTGCCCATTCTTGCTGAGCAAAGGCGAGTTAAAAGGCACGCAGATGACGTGTACATTATCGTAGCGTTGGGAGTGTGATCTTCCCGCCGACTTGCTGTAGACTTGAGAAAGGAGTGCTGGGATATCTGGACGAGAGACAGCAAATGGGATGCGAAGGCCGTTGCCTGGGAGTAGGACTGTATCGGCTGCGAGAGGGATGATGGGGAGCTTTGTTGCACGCGTTGGCGCCATGGCGGCCGTTTATTATCACCGTCGTAGCCTGCTTGGTGATTACTTAGATGGCTTTGATGGTGATTGTGTACAAAAAAGATTAGAGACTGGAGCTTTGTTCTAGGAGTTTCGATGTCGACAGTTGGCGTCGCAATGAGCTGTGGCCAATGTGGTGGAGGCGAACTCCCAAAGGACCTCGGCACATGCATGCGCGGCGACTAGCACGTATCCAGGCGGGTGACAGATCGTGGACTGACAGCATCATTTGGGGTACAGAAGTAAGGGGAAACACTTGATGCCGTGTAATTAAAATATGATTAATTGACGACAAAGGCTTGACTACTGAGCGAGCGAGCATACAACTTCTATAAGACCGTCAACCGGTTTGCACAATATACTTCCCGGACTCGCCGAGCTAGGATTTCCGCACTCCCCAGTCTCTGAGAGGCTCAATTGTCTCGTGTCTTGTGAGGGTCATGTGACGCCATTCACACGTGCAAATATTAAACTACAAAGTTGTGCTAATTTGCTAGACCTCTTTGCTCACTGGTTTGTAGTACTAACTCTCTAGCCCAATCCAGAGTGACTTTTTCGGATAGTTTTAAATCGAGATTTCATCTCCATCAAAACTCAGTTCACAGGCAAGCAAAGTATGAAAATTTTCACAGCACTCAACTTTCTGGCCACTTTAAAATAGTGGAATTAAAGGATTACCGGTTTATTTATTTAACTAGCCGTTTTTTGCCTGGCATTTGCTAGCTTCAAAATTGCTAATTCAGGAAATTTTCCGCAAAATCTAGAATCTTAGGAAACATCAAGAAATCTCCCCAAGGTAAAACAATAAATAGACGGACCGATAAATAAATCCAAATTATTACCTTACCTGTTGTCTACCAGCATTTCTCTTCACTTATTAGTTATCGTACACCCACCAGCCACTAGCAGGCTGTATACAAAAGGGCACCCAGGGATGCTGAAATTTCGCTGCAACTCAACATGCAGATGCTACTCTTGGAGTCGTAATTTCTTAGGATGATGCTATGATCCAAAATGACGGCCACAATATAACAAGCCCGAACAACTTAGACGGTGGTGTTGTGCTCAGTGCATAACATTCGTGCAGTGTACCTCGTAATTTGAAGGAGTCTCAAAATGCTGGACTGGCCGTGCTGGCCGATAGGAGGCCAAATTGGTTTCCAGCGCTGCCATCAAGACGAATGAGCCAGCGTAGATGCTAGATGCTGAGTGATTGAGAATGTTCTCCCTACCATCAGCCGAAACACCAAGAAGGTGTTCGTAAAAGTCGAAGTAAACTCGACCTAATAGTTTAAATGGCGACTGGGTGGCCGAGTGGGGTTGTTGATGTTAACATGATTAGAAACATGCAGTAGGTTGAGAAGAGGCCGCATGGAATCTGGAAGGCAGGGGGGCTGAGGGCGATTGAGAAGGGTTCTACCACGCCAGTATTCACTAAGAAGTAGCGGATTGCTCGCACTTTGAGAGATGATTACTCCGTTCCTAGAGACAACAATCTCGGCTCGTTGTGAGGTTTGAGCGACGATCGTGGCTGGAGGTATCCTTCGAAAAAGAGGGCGTTTACTGAATGATTCGCTTTTAATACATTTATATTCCATTTATCTATCCATTATATCGTTACAAATTTACTCGTTGATTTTGGCGAGGAGCTGTTTAACCAGTTAGTCAAGGCGTTACAGATACAGCAATGGTTGCTTTTTCTTACCTCGTAATCACGGAACAAGCTGTACTCAGCGTCTCCAACCTTGACTGGGGATCCTCCGTACTGCGAACCGGTTAGCAATTATCCTCAAGATCTCATCTCATCTCATCCGTTGCTCTCGCTCTTTCCCAGACTCTCCATTGCTTTTAGGATTGACTTACAGATGGAATCAAAACCTTGTCACCAGCCTGAATCATTGGCTTGACGGTCTTGCCATCCTTGTCCAAACCACCTGGGCCAACAGCGATAACGCGGGCCTCGTTCAACTCCTTGACGGAGGACTCTGGGAGGAAGATACCGCCGGCGGTCTTGGCCTCGGCCTTGATGCGCTGGACAAGGACGCGGTCAAGGAGAGGGGCGAGAGACTTGATAGACCTGAGGGAGGTGGACTGGAAGCTTTGTTAGTCGATGTTCTACGTGGTAAGTGCAGCTAGTGCTGATTGCAATCCGAGTTGCGACTCGAAAGTAAACAATCCCAGACTCGACGGAACTTCAGAGCTCTCGTAATTCGTCATCGAGCCTCGCATTTTGCGCCGCACCTATGAACTGAATCTAACTCACCATGTTTGCGATATTAAAGCACTAGACTTGCGATTGAATAGAAAAGGGGTATAAAATGCGTGAATGGAGTTGAAGAGAGATGGCAGAGCACGTCGATTTCTCAGATCTTCGAAATGTTTCTGGGGTCCGACCCGACGATGCTTCCGGCCGCCGGGCAGGTTGAGCCGAAGATATCCCTCACGTGATCCATTCCGCCTGCTACCAAACCCGTTTCTGGGATGAATTACAACGTCCTTGCTCTTTAAATCCCCAAGTATGGCGTCGATGGCAGCCAAAACATGCTCGTCTTCGCTCGCGACATAACTCTGTTTCCATTTCATGCCATTTCATGGTTCACGGTGCGAGAATAATCACAACTTTCTTGAACCTCCAGACCGATTTGCCTAAACAACCGGCAGACTTTCAATAGATCACAAAAGGCTGGCAGGTGTCGACTTGATACCAGATCAAGAAATAGGCTCCTATAGTCGAAAGCGGAAGCAATGAAGAGGAAGGCGCGGTAATTATTTACTTTACAGCGCCGAAAACGGCAGGGAAATATAGTGCTAACAAAGATGTCAGTCACCCGTGGGGAATGGGGACCGTAAGCGAGTTGGAGTATGTAGATTTGTAGCTCTGTCAGAAGGCTTGGGAAACGAATTAAGGTCCGTGGATCATTGTAAGGGTTGTGTTGATACAGCGAGGTTATATTGCTCTTGTTAATGTTGATGGTTAGATCGAGTGGAGGTCCGAGCGGGCAACTCCATCCAGCCGGGTCACATCTCTCGTCCTGCTAAACATGGTGACTTGGAAATACAGATGGGTATTATTCATGAATTCATTGATGTCTCGTAGGTTTATTTTCCCTAACGCCTAGCTTTCCATAACGCTCTACCTCGCTTGTCATCTAAATACTTATTCTATAATTCTCTTGATCTCGGTCGTCCTAGCAACCTCGAGGACGTCCTCTCCCTTAGATATTTCTTAATCAAATACCACTTACTCCATCTCAATGGTTCCTGGTGGCTTACTCGTAATGTCGTAAACAACACGGCAGACACCATCAACCTCGTTACAGATTCTGGTCATGACACGCTCAAGGAAATCCCAATCGAATCTGTAAGCAGTGCAAGTCATGAAATCAGTAGTCTCAACGGCTCTGAGAGCAATGACCTGCTGGTGGACTCTGTTGTCACCCATGACACCGACGGCCTTGACTGGCAGGAGAGCGGCGTAAGCCTGAGAGATCTTGTCGTAAATTCCGGCAGCCTTGATCTCGGAGATGAAAATGTGGTCGGCCTTGCGGGCGATGGCGACCTGCTCTCTGGTGACCTCACCGAGGACACGGATGGCAATTCCTGGACCTGGGAATGGGTGGCGCATGATAAGGTCGTGTGGGATACCGAGCTGTCTTCCAAGCTCGCGAACCTCGTCCTTAAACAGCTCTCTCAATGGCTCAATGAGCTTGAGACCCTGGCCGTTCATCATGCGCTCTGGGAGACCACCAACGTTGTGGTGGGTCTTGATAGTGGCGGATGGACCCTTGAAAGAGATGGACTCGATAACATCTGGGTAAAGGGTTCCCTGGAGGAAGAACTCAATCTTTCCAGCCTTTGGAGAGTTGGCAGCAGCCTCCTCAATCTTGAGAGCCTCAGCCTCGAAAACCTCAATGAAGGTGTTTCCGATGAACTTTCTCTTGGCCTCTGGGTCATCGTGGATGCCCTTCAAGCCAGCGAAGAAACGGTCTCCGGCATCGACGACAGTCAAGTTGATACCAAGGTGTCCCTCGAGAGTCTGCTTGACCTGGGCGCACTCGTTCAAGCGCATGACACCGTTGTCGACGAGAACCGCGTGGAAGCGGTCGCCAATGGCAGCCTTCATGAGGGCAGCAGCGACGGTAGAGTCGACGCCACCGGAGACAGCTCCCAAGACCTGTCCCTTCTCTCCGACCAAGGCGCGGATTCTGGCAATCTCTTGGTCGACGAACTTGGACATAGTCCAGTTCTGCTGGGCACCGCAAATTCCGACGGCGAAGTTCTTGAGGAGGTCTTTTCCGCGTGGGGTGTGGGTGACCTCTGGGTGGAACTGGATGCCGTAGATTGGCTTAGATTCGTGTGCGATAGCAGCGAATGGGGAGTTGGCGGTCTTGCCGATGGTGTGGAAATTTGGTGGAAGAGCACCGAGCTTGTCGCCATGAGACATCCAAACCTTAACATCGTCCTCAAGTCCAGCGAACAGCTTGTCGACGCGGCCCTCCTCGCGCTTGGCGCTCAACATGGCGGATCCGTACTCTCTGTGCTCGCCGGCAACGACATTCTTTCCGTTGTGCCACGCGATCTCCTGAAGACCATAGCATATACCGAGAATTGGGACACCGAGGTCGAACATGGCTGGGTCGACGTGTGGGGAGCCCTCCTCGTAGACGGAGTATGGGCCTCCGGAAAGGATGATACCCTTTGGAGTAAATGGCAAATCGGCGAGCCTGGCCGTGCATGGCAACATCTCAGAGTAGACATTGAGCTCGCGGAGACGACGGGTAATAAGGTGGGTATATTGCGAACTGAATCGTCAGCATTAAGTCGCATGCTGAGTCACTGTGAGAGTTCTCACCCAAAATCCAAGGTAAGGATGGTATCAAAAGTCTTATGCGGCTCCTCCGCGGCTGGGGTTTGAGTGGAAGACATGATGATGGTTGTTGAAGCACACGATGCTGAACCACAAGTCAATGTATTCGTTGTCGAGATACTCAAAGAACGAAACGCCCAGAAACGCGGGACGGGCCAATAGAGGGATCCTGCCGCTTGATGCATAATTTTTCAGGTCCGACTTATCGCGATAAGCTGATTAAAGTTTAGTGCTGGCAGAAATTCGTCAGGCTGCAGGCGGTGTAGCGCACTTTGGGGGGGCTATTCGGTCGAGTCTAGGTATGGGAAACATCCCTCAAGACAATACTATAACTACAACAAAATGGTCAAGAAGAGAACCAGAGATGCGGAGGATCTGCCAGATGCGCCACGCGCTGGCAAGAACCACGACGAGGACAGCGAGGATAGTGATGAGGTAGATCTCCCACAACCCAAGCTGTGTCTGCCCCGCGCTAACCATAGTTCTAGGACATGAACGAAATCATCAACGTCGACTTTGAGTGGTTCAACATGAAGGAGATTGACTTCCATGGAATGAAGAGCCTGTGTCGCCAGCTCCTTGATGTCGATTCGCAAATGTTCGATCTGTCCGCGCTCGCCGATCTCATCTTGTCGCAACCAACAATCGGCTCGACTGTGAAGGTCGATGGAGAGGAGACCGACGCATATGCCTTCGTAACTGTCCTCAACATGCGCGAGCACCGTGAGAAGCCGGTCATGAAGGTGCTCATTGAGTACCTCATCACGAAGGCTCAGGCCAATCCAGGCTTGGCTCAGCTTGCCCAGGTTCTCAGTTGGCCCACCAACCAGGTCGGACTCGTCCTCTCCGAGCGCTTGATCAATGCTCCATCAGAGCTTGTTCCACCAATGTACACCATGCTTGTCGACGAGATTGACGCTGCTGTCGAGGATAAGGAGCCATATGAGTTCACTCACTACCTCATTCTGTCCAAGACCTACCTTGAGGTTCAGTCACAAATCGATGCGGAGGATGCACCAAGACAAAAGAAGAAGAAGCAGACCGGTGCTGAGACATTTTACTTCCACCCAGAAGATGAGGCCTTGCACCGTCACGCTATCGCTTTCGGCGGATGGGAGTACACCCACGATGGAGGTGATGCCGCCGCTGATGCTAAGCGCGCCTTCCAGGAGCTTGGCATCAGACCGCAAGGACATGCCACTCTGATTGAGGCGAGCAAGTTTAAAGATGCGGTTCAGGCCGTGAGCGATTACATTGGGTCCCAGCAATAGATAACTATGCAATCATTAAACATTATCATCTATCGTCTAACGTTTAAGCATCGGTCTCGTCCTCGCCATCTAATCTCTGCATCAAGTATTCGACCTCAACAACCTTGGTCAGCGGAATAACGAATTTCTCGTACATAGTGACAACCGCATCCACATTAATCTTGCTCTGACCGGCCTGGCCTTCTGGTCCCAAGCTTGGGTCGGTTCCGTATGTCTTCGCCTTCAACGCCAAGCGCTCCAAAACCTTGAGCTCAACAGCCCGATTGGTAATGGCCTCATCGATGCCTTTTCTGTCCCTGGCCTTGATCAAAGCTGTGAACTTCTCCCTCTCAGTTCTGAACTTGGACTCTGCGACAAACTTGCCAAAGTGGATTCTGCGTGACAGGGCTTGCAAGCAAGCAATGTCGCACATAGCCGAAGATCCATAGTTCTCCTGTGTCTCACCACGGTCGCCTCTGCCCAGGTCTACACATGCCTTTGGCAGGAAGTGCTCGAGGTAGCTCTCCTTGATCTTGTCATTGATGTTAACATCGTTCTTGTGGAGGATCTTTGGGTAGTTGAGTGGCTGGAGAATCGGCTTTTGAATGGCGTCGAGGAAGTATGGGTACTCGTCTGGAGACTCGTAACGGCGGATAAGCGATTGGAGCTTCTCTTGTTCGCGGAGAGTCCAGTCGAGGAAGCTCAGATCGCTGTCTGGAATCTTCACTGCGCCAGCAGTGTAAATGGACTGGTTGAGAGGAAACTGGACGCGCTCAATGAGATGGAAGGTGATGGTATCCTCAAGGCGACTGTTTCATGTTAGCGGCGATTCGTTGGGTGAAGTTGAGATGGAGGTGAGACTTGCATAAGCTGGAAACGAATGTTCGCAAGGTCTAGAGCTTGCGATACGTCGGAGAGGTCGATAGCGGCGTCCATGATCGAAGTTGTGCGCACAAGTGCTGTGGAGACAGACAGATACGAAGTAGGTACAGACGAATGAAATACGGACGAGAGAGCGAGTATATAGAGTGAGAGATGTTTAATACAAACCAGAAGCTGTCAGGTTGAATTGCCAGTTGACGATGAGGGGAGGATTGCCGATTGCGCACCCCACACTTCACTTGTGATGCGCCGGATAAACTTGGCGGTCTCGGCGGACAAGTAACCTTGCCAGCTCTGCCGAAAGCTCCACGGCGCAAGATCGAAGGCCCGGAAACCAAGGTACGCTGCCAGCCAGGCACAAGAACCACGACAACCAAACATAACAACTTGATCTCACATAATCCACGACTGTTAAATTAAGAGCCGATTCTTTTCGAGGGGCACTAACTCTTCGGTCGCATTCTTGGGACAGATCCAATGGCTGGCCTCGGCCACCGTAGAGGATTGTCCTCCTCGTCCAGCGGGGACGGATATACCATCCCTGGCGAGGATGACGGGGGACCGATTGTCTCAGTATGTCTATTTTGAACGAACTCACCGCGACTTACTGATGTAAGGTAGACACGAGGACTAGAGGCCTTTGGTCGCAAGGTTACGACTACCGCGACTCATCTTTTGGGACCAATCGCCGACCCTTCCAGCAGCAGCCATTATCAAATTGCCATGGCCGACTTGCACAAACAGTTGCGTCGACCAAATTTACAACGTAGCGTCTTCTCCTTTGCCAAAACCAGCCCGACAGACCTGGTCCGCTCACGACTGTCGACCACTGAGATCCAGAACCGTGCTCTGACCTACATCCCGGACGAGCTGCTTGCCAATATACCCGACGATGACAATAGCTATTCGCTGTTCCAGGGCTTTGCGGCGACAGTGCCAGATATGGTGGACAAGAAGCATAAGAGGAAGGTGTCAAGAGCGAGAAAGTTGATAGACGACAATGCTTCTGAGGGCTTTTCCAGCCCATCATCACCCAGCCTACACAAGTTGAAGAAGGACAAGGATGCTCTGGATCACAAATTCGAGATGCTTGGCATCAGAAAGAACATGGCGAGCAGTGAGATTCGTGAAATCGACAACAAGATTGCCAACCTGAACAAAATGCGTCAAATCGTGTTGGACCGGTTAGCAGGCTTAGAGACCGAGGAGTCGGTGTTGGAGCACGAGATCGTGGATCTCGAGAATAGGCTGGAGGACGCCCAGGAGGCACACGAGCTAGCGGTACAGCAGGGACAGGCCACACCAACGAAATCTACAGGAGCAGACGGACGTGAAGGTCCTGATGAGGTTAGCATGGATGCGGGTTTCATGTCCGAGTCCATCTATGAGAAACTGCCATCTGCAAACTCAACACCTACCAAGTCAAGACCACGCAAGACAATTCGCCGAAAATCGATGCCAATCTTGCACGAACATTTCGAGCCCGGGTCCAAGATCAAGGAGCTTCAGGCGCACAATGACATGATTACTGCTCTCGACTTCGATGTGCCATTCGGTACCATGGTGACAGCCGCCTTGGACGATACCGTAAGAGTGTGGGACTTGAATGCTGGCCGCTGCATGGGCTTTCTTGAGGGCCACACAGCTTCCGTGCGCACCTTGCAAGTCGAGGATAACATCTGCGCAACAGGTTCGATGGACGCTACCGTGCGTCTCTGGGACCTGAGTCGTGCTCGTTATGAACCACCTGTCAGCAACCTCATCAACAAAGGCGACGAGGACGAGGAGAATGAGGAAGCAACCTTTTTCGACACACCTAAGAAGGAGCCTGAAGTGCCAGTAGGAAGCATGGCGGACTGCCCACTGTTTACCCTGGAGGCTCATGTGGACGAGGTCACATCGCTGTATTTTAAGGGTGACACCTTGATTTCTGGCTCTGCAGACAAGACTTTGAGGCAGTGGGACTTGGAGAAGGGACGCTGCGTGCAGACTCTGGATGTGATGTGGGCAGCAGCTCAGGCTTCTGCTACGATGGGCTCTTCTGAAGGTGCCTGGAGGCAGACTGGCAGACTTCCAGATGTCGCTGCTGACTTCGTGGGCGCCCTCCAGGTGTTTGATGCCGCGCTTGCCTGCGGGACTGCGGATGGCATGGTGCGCCTGTGGGATCTGAGAAGTGGACAGGTGCACAGAAGCTTAGTAGGCCATACTGGGCCAGTGACCTGCTTGCAGTTTGATGACGTGCACCTCGTCACCGGCAGTCTGGATAGGAGTATCAGGGTACGCATTTCTTTCTTATGCTCTCAGAGCTGATTGCTAACAGCCGCCAGATTTGGGATCTCCGCACAGGCTCTATATTCGACGCCTATGCCTATGATAGCCCAGTTACAAGCATGATGTTCGACAGTCGCCGCATTGTCGCCGCGGCAGGTGAGACTGTGGCAAAGGTGTATGATAAGGTCGATGGCCGCCACTGGGACTGCGGTGCTGGTGCGGCGCTCGGTGAAAGAGGATTGGCTGAGATGCAGGCCAATGGAACGGCACCATCGATTGTGGACAGAGTCAGTATCAAGGATGGATATATGACTGAGGGCAGAAGAGATGGTACTGTTGGTGTTTGGACATGCTGAGAAATGAAAATGCTTTTGAGCGATATTGAGGCGTTGGGATGTATGATACATGAGGGAGCTTTTAGCGAGCATAGCTTTGTAGGATTGCAGTAGTAACCTATGAAAGCGCATGGGAGCCATGTTGACTTATGCAGAGGAAGTATATCAGCACCAAAAATGAAGACTCGTTTGCAAGTGGCAGGCAATCTGTTCGTAGCATGACATGCTTGTTGGAGTTTTAACTGGCTAATTGATCGGCTTTTATTGGAAATCTTCTACCGCCATACAGTGTTCAAGGTTGAAGGGTCCCCGTGTTGTTAAGCTTGAGTCAGCTTCTCGACGCCGGCCATAAAAGTCTTTATCAGATTGACTTTCGGTGTTACTAAGCCGTTACGGCAATCATGCTACAATGAGCGAACACCTCGTGCCAAACTTATCAACATAACAGTGTGATGCATAGAGGCAAGGAGCTCTTGACAACGATCATATTCCTAACCTTAAAAACAACCGATCTGCTTAAAATAATGGTACAAATCGGCGTGTCCACCAAAGTACGTGTGAAGTTCGACCCTTCGCGAAGGGTGGTACAAACTACAACATACCTCCTTCCTGAGGAATAGCCCGCTAAACGGTTTCACCAGTGCGCCTCAGTTTAAGAAATAAACGCCCATCAAAAGCTCACAGAAACACCATCCAAGCATCCCCTTATCCATAGGACACCACACCCTTCTCCTACTCCATATAATGCTCGCACGATAATCAAAGACGGAGGTTGTTGAAGCGCTCGAGATGACGACGAGAATGAGTCTCACTCCTTTTCTCCATAACGATGTGCTCCGGGCCACAGAAGCCGAAAGACTTGTTGCATCCTCTGGTCTCGAGGCAGTGCTCGGCGGAAACACCACAATATCCTGATTTATATTAGCATCTACATCCGTTCATTAGGAGGTAGAGAACTTACCATAACGACTGCAGCAAACACCACCACCCTGGTGAGCAAAGCAGTGCTTATTGGTCGGCGCACCACACTTGTTCGCATCTGGATCATAAAAAACACTTGGGACCACGACACCTGGCCTGGTGCCCTTGGATACCGGTGGAGCCTTGATAAGTGTGGTTGCAATTGCCGTTGGCTTTGCGACGCCAAGGTAAGAAGTTCTGGTTGCCGTGATGGTGCCGGCGGTTGGATGGACGTGGCCTGGAACGTTCATGGAGATCGATACAGTGCAGGTCAAAGCAGTGATGGTCTTGGTATGTGGTCCACTATGTCTGGCCCAGAGCTGGCGAGCTTGGATCTCCTGAAGCTTGGCGATTTCCACCTCGATCACCATTGTCTGGTTGTGGCTCTTGGTGCCTGTTGCCGATGGTTTTGGTGCAACGACACGAAAAGGAGACATAGTGTGGCTGCCTGTGCCGGTTAGGAAGGGCTTTGGGGCAACGCCGAGGGTGTGGGTAGCGTTGGCGAAGGTGTAAGTGTGCCCTGGACGCTTGAAAAATGGAACATGGCTTGTTGGCATGCTGGAGGTGCAGGCTGGTGTGACGGTGACAGTGATATCATCAACGGAGCCAACCTGGCTGTCCTTCGCGGCCAAAAGCTCGTTCTCCTGTCTCTTGACTTTGTAAGAGCCATGGCAAAGACCGAAAGCGCTTTGGCAACCATCTCCACAGAAGCCGTCGTCGAAACCACAGTAACCATAGCGACTGCAGCAGCCTTGGACTAAGCCGCCTGCATATTCGCACTTGTAGCCAGCAATGACGCCACATGTTCCATCCAGGGTTGGCACAATTGGTCTGTTGTAGACTGAAATGCCGCTGTAAGTATTGGCTGCGTCGGCATCCAGAACCGGGAACAGTATGTTGTTCTCAACTGGTGGGACTGGGACTGGAATCACTTGTGGTGCGATCTCCTCCGGAGCATGGACTGGCAGATTGACTGGGTCAGGCTGCGGATCGGCCGGTGCGTCGACAAACATGAAGTCCTGGCGCTTTCGGGTCGTTGGACAAGCGAGCACAGGAGACGTAGATACATGGTTTAACGCATCTGCTAGACTCCTGAGCTTTGCCATATCAATACCCGGGTGGTGCACAGTAGCACCAAAGTCTGGTCGAGGGCCCCAACGGCGTGGCGTGAGATCAGGAGCAGCAGTTTTGGTTGAGGCAGTAGGGGTGACAGTGATCATGTAGGTGACCAAGGTAGTGCGCGTGACCATCTTCGGCACTCCAGCGTCCTCAGTATGCGCCGCCTCCATAGCAGCACTGAAGTAGTTTGGTGGAGGGTACCAGCCGCGCGGCTCCAAAGCAGGAGTAGCCGCCCTAGGAGCGGCGGTACGGGTGACGGCGACTCTTTGAGTGACATGGAAAACACGAGTGACGATCTTCTTGGCATAAGTGGATGGACTGGAGGCGACTGAAGTAACAACAACTGAAGTTGGCTTGGCCGCTTGCTGTTTTGGCTTTTGAGCAGTGCCGAGAACGACAGCTTTGGCTGCAAGGTGACCGATGGCGATGCTGAGGTCAAAGACTTGTTTCGTTGGAGTGAGAATCTTTCCCTTGTTCGGTGGGCCAACAAAGTCGCCAATCTCGCAACGCCTGTTGATTTCCTCACACTTTGCCTCCCAAGCAGTGCATCCAGCATATCCAGTCGGAGCGGCAGTGTCATAGCACTTATTGATCTGAGCCCAGCATGCCTTGCTTGCAGCCCAGCAACCAAGCTCAGTGTTGTATGACTTGAGCTCCGTGCCAATCCAGTTACCGTTCTCAACGACACAGTTCATTGGCTTGAGGCCCTCAATTTGGGAGAGTGTGTTGACTCTTGGCATCTCTGGTGCTTTGGAACGTCGTGCGATGAACTTAGAAACTGGTGGGCCGTGCATAGGATATGACTGCGAAGTCTCGGTGTAGATATCGAAGTCCATGGCGGAGTCTGCTTTCTTGACGTAGCCTGGAATGTTGACAGTGGTTGCTGGAACACCGGTCTCTGGAGAGTCGAGGAAGATCTGGGCACAACCAGTGTAGAACTGTGGCTCACCCTTAACAGCGGCATGAAGAGAAAGAAGCTCTGGGCGGACGAGGTAGTAGCCACCAGAAAGCTCGGACGAAATATTGACAGAGAGGAGACCCTTGGCCTTGACGAGCTTCTCGGTGCACCACTCATTGGTAGCCTTGTCGTAGCCGGAATCGAAGATCTTGAACCAGCCCCCACCGTGACCTGGATCCGTGATGGCGGACTTCACTTTCTTCATGTAGACAGAGCATGGGCCCTTGTGGCCTGGGTCAATAGAGCCAGCCTTTGGGTCGTTTCCCAAGAGGCGCCACTGGAAGGTGAGCTTGGAGCCCTGTGCAGCTGGGCAGACTCTGGCAACGCCCTGGGAGCCGCCGACATCTGGGAAATTTAGCATATGCGACGAAAGATGAGCATATAAGAACTTACTGCAAGTCATGTCATTGCTGGTCAAATCCGTGATTGGAGAAGTGCTGGTTGCGCCATCCATTGGCATGCGGACGCAGGTAGCATCTCCCTGGTTGACATCGTCGATGAACAAGGTGGTGAAGATCGAATGGGCAGTGACTGCGCTGAGTCCAACAGCAGCCAAGATAACGGTCGAGATACGCATCTTCAGGTGTCGCAACTCTTGTTGCGGAAGAATGGGTGTCGGAAATTTGGTCGTTAGGGTTGCTGGTTGTTAGTTCCGAGGTTTGTCGAGTGGTTGAGATTGGGAACAAGCAAGAGTGAATCTTGTGCGTAATTCCTCAAAAGTACTCCTAAGAATACCTTACTGAATCAAGCGTGTTGATTGAAGTCTTTCGTTGGGTGTCGTCGTGTTGCTGGGTGTCAGTTGTCGTTTTTGTTGTTGTGTCATGCGGTCGAAGTGTGTTTATGTTTACAGTCAGACCAGCTTCCCACCCACTAGCGTCATCACAGAACAAACGATACAGTTGAGAAACATTATTCACTCCCCCTACACATGCTTATAATTCAGATTCCTCAATTCTGCAAAAGGGTCGCAATTCAGCTCAATAAACTTCTAGAAATTACCCAGCTGATTTACCTTTCAGCATCTCTCAGGTCAAATTAAGCTTTCGCAGGCAGTCCTTACTTGAAAATGTACCTTGTTCTCATCCATCAACGGCACTGTGTCACCGTGATTCCGTTTATAAGGATCTTCCGTGACGGCAACAGTGGACACTGGTATTCGCTCTGCTCACACTCTATAAATGTTAGGCCTCGATGTGTAACCACAACCTCTCACATATACTCCCGGGGATCCTTGCTTACCTCGCAGTCACTTGATACTTGAGTTCGTCCAGGCTCTCATTCTCTACTTCAGATTCAGCCATAGACAGTCAAACTTGGACCACAATCTCACTATTTCACTCTTTACTTCCACCCACTCCATCAGCAGCATGCCTCCTCTCGTGGGATATCTCGTCGGCATTGCCGAAGGGATGGACAGGGGAGATATGGATCTCAACGACCATCGCATGGCTCTCGAGACAGACTTCTTCAAGATGTAAGCGCAGTTTTATCACAATCCTCTTGAATCAAACATACTAATCAAGTAGGTGCCGCTGCTGTAGAAGTTGATTCCTCGACAGTCCTGGTCGTCACGGCTACCCAAATTCAAAAGCTTATGGCCGAGGTCTGGGCCTGGGGTTCCGACGCCGCTGAGACCAACGAAGTCCGTGAGCATGCCACAGTCACCGCTGCCCTTCCCGCGGTACCATCTCTGAGATGGGTGAAGGCGTTAGCGAGAAGCAACACCTCATCGGAAGCCTTCGCTTGAGGTTCATCGGCAAGGTGGTCCAGCTTCTGATGAAGAAGATTGAATTTCAGCAGAAGTTTGACAACTTTAGGAGGGACTTGAGAATGGCAGTGGACCAAGGATTTGTGGCCAGAGGGGGGATATTGGTCGCCCGGGATGAGGGGCATATCGTGAGGCACGCCGAATCGTGGCGCAACAACAAACTGGCTGTTTCTGTATCTCGACCCGCTTGGGAGATGGGACACCTATACAAGATAACTTTTAACTTGGGTCGGCATCGAAAACACTAGCTGGATGGTGACACTGCCAACTACGGTACGGTGTAATTTCAATGGGGAATCTCAACTCCACCAGCGACGACGGTACCATTATGTTCATGGTTCTTAGCCTGATGTAATGTTGTACTCTCTTTATTACATTATTTGTTTATTTGAGAACAACGCAATGTGTCTGACGAAGCGAGGTTGTCGTGGTTGGCGCTCGAGCCACAACTCCCCTGAAGCGAGATGCTTACCTCAGCCGCTCTGTGTTACCAAGGTCAGGTCTTCCATCCTTTCTCCTCTCCTCAACATTTCAACCGGGCACCTCTACATCCATCTTGTGTGCAAATGCCTTCTATGGTCTCTCTCCACAATGCCGTTCATTCAAATCTCTTAGATCTTCTTTCTCTCATGCATTTGACTATCTCGTCCTTCTACCGCAATCTTTCATAGGCTTCAAAAATCCACGAAGCCGCACCTATGTCCCTCTCATTAGGTCCAGCTGCGCAGGACCACCTTTCAGTGGACGAGTCGCTTTCAGCGGCGCAATTTCAGTACCAGCTGACTAGGACTCCTACGCCCAACCGTTTTCTCAGACGTAGGACTTTGAACCGTGCGCTCGACGAACCAGTTAACGTGGAAAAAGAGAGCGCCTGCTCTGGAGAAAACTCATCTGATGCAAACAGAACCTACCATACTAAGGCTACAGATCCACCTGATGTGACAATAGATCAAGCCCTGAAGGACCAGAGGGACCATCCTCGGCCATCGGTGTTCTATGTGACCCAGAAAGCCAATTCGTATTACCACCAGCCAGGCTGTTCCCCAACCACTAACCAGGAACTTCATAAAGACCGATTTCAATGTCCTGGACCTAGAGTCATCTTCGAAGGGGATTCTGAGGCCCTCCTATCGACGCTAAAAGCTCTGCCCAGGCCGGTGGATTACGAAGACGAGGAGCTAACCCTGGACCAGGCCATTCGGGAATCTGCCAGACATAGTCGAGCTAATCAGGGCAGAAATATGTCTAAACTCCAAGAAACTCTTGGAAGGCTCAGCCAGCAGAGCGCGACAGCTGGCAAGGACACTAGGCCTGCAATTGATAATGGCCCTCCTCTGACCCTGTTACACCACGGTGACCAAGCACGGTAATATCTTCAACTAATGGACTCAGCCATCACTGACTGTCATAAGTTTCTTAGCCTCCCAAGCATTTTCTAGGATTAACAAAGACCATATCACTCATGAAGTCACCAACCTGAAAATTCCAAAGTCGCCGCCACAGCAACCTTTCCAGCCCATCACAAGACGTCGTCTGCCTTCACTAGTTGTCGCGAAGAATACTCACGCTAGGGAGGAAAACGAGTTGTCCATTCAACCGTCTAAGAGGGGATTAAAGCGTCCATCACCTCGGCAGCCTCTTGTTGCACTTAACGGGCAGCAGCCTCAAATATCCCAAATGTTATTACCGACACCTTCGACAAGCAAGAGGGTAGTTCGAGCTAAAGATGATGAGAGCCAACGGAATCCCAAACGCCGACGTGCAACCAGTCACTTACCAGTCGACGAACTTGAGCTTAGTGCTGACAAATTCTTTGCCATTCCAGAAGATCCACAATGTTAGCTGTCCTTATACTTGATCTTTGTTGCACTCACAAAAAGGCCGCTCTAATCTTTAACAGCCGACCCGGAGGATCCTGGCAATGATCCCGTCGAAGAGCAAACAATTGTCCATGTGAGATCTCCTAGCTCAAGAATCGCAACTTCGCGCAAACAGCGAGAAAACTTGCTTTCGGCCACCAGAATCAGTGACAGGACCGCTACAAAGAAGGTGGGTAAGGCTTCAATCGAAACTCTCTCTGGTTTTAAGGTGCTTCCAGCAGTGGTAGAAGTAGGTCCTAAATTAAGTCCAAAAATGGCCGTTAGTGATGGATTTGAGCTCGCTGAGCTCCAACCCAGCGTGCGAACCAGGGTAAAAACACCACGTCGTAAACAAAGAGGAGGAGGTCGTACACCAAAGGCGACATCTTTGAAGTACTTTGCACAACTTGAGATAGTGGAAGATGGTGTGCCAGAAAACCACAGCAACGTGGCCGACTTCCGCCAGAATCATGCGCCAAGAGGAAGAGCACTACCCAAGCATGAGAGTAAGGGCCACGAATATTTGATCGATGTTGACGTACTCCCTGCAGTGACAATAACAGTGCCATCGGGCAGCTTTGCAGCGAAAAAAGAACCTGAAACAATGTCAGTGAAGGCGCAACCAATGATTCTAGGAGGTCACGATGAAGCGACTCTGGTCCGTCAACAAGCTGTTCATGAGTTACCAGTTTCTACGCAAGTGTATAAGCCGCTAGCTCAGGAACTCCTCGTGGACGAAGCTGAGGCACCGGAAGATGCCATGGAGTTAGATCCCGATCCCAATGTCATTCTGGCTCAAACCGAGACTAGCCATGCTATTCAGCATGCACCCGCAGAATATAGCATGGAAAATGTCCAAAGTGTCAATCCTCCAGTGGCAGTTATAGAGCAGGCCTCCGAGCCTTCGTCTAGAACAATCTGCCATCCGGACGCTGAGGTAGTAGATGATGAACCGGTTGGCAAAATGATACAGAGCGCCCAGGTACAGCACAATGCCGATGAGATGGAAGTCGAGATGCAAGTCGAGGCCGGAGTCGAAGAGGCACAAAAACAAGGGGATGACCTTGGACCTCACAAATCGGTTGTCAAAGTGAAACGACAAGTCACCTTTAGCGAGGAAGTAGAAGTCACCACCATGAGTCCTGACTATGCGTCGACGACTGAGTCTGAAGACGAGGTGGAGACTGGCTCGGACCATGAGAGTGAGTCGGGGTCCGAGGAAACGTCTGATGACTCGGAAGAAGGTGAAGATGAGGAAGCCGAGAGCGAGGATGAAGAAATGGAGCTGCCTGAGGACGAATTTGTGGCGGAAGATGGAGAGGCGGAAGAGGAAGAGATGAAACTTCCTGAGAACAGAGTAGCCACCGAAGCCGAAGCAGATGAAAGGGAGACAGATCACAACTCTGATCGGCACTCGAAATTATCCAGTCCCGAGCTTGTTTCCAGCAGGTATTCGAGGACTGAGGTACCAGAGAGCTCCCAACCTGGTGCACTGGAGGAAGCGCAAAATGATTCCGACGACGATACCGAGTCTGAGTTTCAAAATGACGAGGTGCAGCCAAACAGAAGCGATGTGATGATACTCGACGACATTGAGGATGACGGACCACAAAACCAGGCGACGCAACTAGTCGGAAGAGGCGACGTGCATGGTACAGGGGATATAGAGGATGATATTCTGATCGGCTCTCCTCAAACACCAGCCAGACGGCCAGCAGATGCAGACTCTCCCATATCTTGGAGTTTTATGCGTCAGCTGGTTGCTCGTGCCAATCTTAATTCTAACTTGGATAGTAGAGATTGCCATGATGATGAGGGACACAGGAGTGTCAGCGCTGCTCATGTGGACTTAGCTTCGGGTGTCTTCAACGAGGATCTCTCCGAGAATGAAGACGGTGACGAAGTGTTGGCAAAAACTACTAGTTCTCTGCTGAACACTAGTTCTATACGACCGGTGCCAAACTCAGCCGAGCATGGGTTTGCAACCCATATTAGCCCGGTCTTCTTCGGAGGAGCGCGCGTTGTCCATCCTCCTACTAGGCCCGCAGTTTCGAATGAACCCCCCTTTCAGCCACGCTCTAGCGTCTTGGGCAAGAGATCGAAGACGAATGTGGCGAGAGACAGCATGGGATGTGCTATCGCGGGGCAGACTGTGTCTTCTAAGCCAAGCGCCACGCCTTCGAACACATCACTGGTGGAGGATGTGGAGGTCCAAAGGCCCAACACGCGCAGAGAGGGTCTGCCGACACCACGCCAGCCACTGAAAGGCAAGAGAGCCAAGACAGGCATAGCAGTACCATGCGTCCCATCCTACTTCACCCAAGCCTCACAACAACTCTCTCCATCATTTGGTGCCGACATGGCCACAATGATGAGACATGCAAAGACCCTACCTACAGGCACATACGTCAGCAATAGCGACGACGAGGACGACTGCTTCCGGAAGATGTCACGCGAACTAACCAGTGACGACAGATTCCGATCTTCGTTTTCACAGAGGTTGCGTATTGATGGAGGGGATAGGAAGAGTATAGATTTGACGGAGTTGGCGAGGAAAAGTAGTTTGTCTATGGTGACTAGTGTGGTTAGGAGGAAGGGGAGGAGCTTGCCGTTTAAGAGCCCATTTAAAAGTTCGCAAGGTGTATGAAGGGAAAATGGGGACATTTTGGAGATTTTGGTGTTGGAAGACGGACACATGGCTGTATTTGCTGGAAGCTTGTGGCTGATGATCGATGCGACAAGAGTTGTGGCGATAAAGCACAATGTAATAGGCCATGAGAAGATGATATTGCGAAGTAAGATGAAGCAGCTGCCCAAGTACGTCGGGCAGTGATGAGGGCTGGAAAAGCGGATCTTCGTGATAGTCCTGTTGGCCTGCGACTTTCTCATAATAACTACTCCTGAAGCATACATTCTTGTGCTTCTACCTGAACCCAATACAAACTGCTTAACACTCGTCAAATAACACAAAATGTCAAGAACATAGCCGAGGAGCGCAAAACATAGGACAGCCGACTCCTCCAGAACGAATTTGGCTGGACTCGAGCTTACCCGGGACGGAACAGCACCAAGCATGGCCGTTTTTGAGGGACAGCACCTGAAACGCCTAACTGAATTCCCAGAGTCAATTTTGAACTCGGAATCCCGAAACGTCTCGGTTGAGCAACTCCTTGTTTAACCAGCTGCACCATAAGTCATCTTCTTTGATATGCTATTAAACATTGCAAGTCATGTAGTATAAAATAAGTCCACAGAGCTGGACACGTGATTGGAAACACCATCCGATGGAACTTTGACGGCGTGATCCTATTGACGAAGCTGGGTTTATGTGTTGAAGCCCTATCAGTTTCGCTGGTGCTGGGTTTCTGCTTCGTTGTTTGCTGGTTGTCCGTCGCAACGAGGAATTTTGATATTGCCAAGCCGTAGCTGCTGCCAATGTGTCTCAGGGGCGTCCGACCCACCACTAAAAACACACTGTAAGCCAACCCACCACAACATGCAAGGCTGACAATGCACTAAGTAAAGCTTGAAGTGGATCGGATCTTGTCAAGGTAAACATCGATAAGTCTGTATCATAGGCAAATAAATACTGCATACTCAGCCATGGTTCGTCTTAAGAATCGCTATCTGTTGGTCAACATCCTCTACCCAGAGGCGACCACTCTTCCCTCACCTGGAGTTCCCGATATTGTTGCGTTCAACCAGCCGACGACTGATGAGCTTAAGCCACAGCTCATGCTAAAAGCATTACGAGATACGATACTAGAGTTATTTGGAGATTATGGCTCTGGAGCTGTAGCAGGAAGTCTGATGGGTATGTACACTCAGTGATATAATGTGCACATGATCTTGTCTAACATCTCCAGTAAAATACCTATCACCAGCAACCTCGACATTCATAATCAGAGTTAGCCGAGATCACTATCGCATCGCATGGGCAGCATTATCCTTCATGGACAAAGTCCCACTACCTAAGAAGAATGGAAAGAACTGCATATTCCGCGTCGTGCGTGTTAGCGGCACGATTCGCAAGGCCGAGGAGGAAGCTATTCGCAGAGCACGGGAGATGATACTGCGTGCGAAACGCTCAATGGGTGACAAGAGTGGAGAGGCGCTCGAAGCTATTCTCGGCAAGCCAAACAACAAGCCAGTCATCGCCGACACCGAAGTCCTCATGGTGGATGCAAGTGACGAAGAAGACGAGGACGACGAGGATTAAGTGGTTGACTTGGTCATTGCAAATCATTGCTTTCTTCTCACTATTTTGACTCCGCCGCCACCAGGCGGCAACATGATGCTGGCGGTCTCGTCCTCGTCCAAATCATCCATCATAGTATCCTGCTTCTGGGCCTCCTCAAACTTCGCCTTCTCGGCCGCGGCTTGAGCGTCCCTCTCCTTGGCGTCCCGCTCGTCATACTCATCCTTCGCATCGATCCAGCGCTCTTGGACGTCCTTGATATCTATGGTTGACAGGCCCTCGCGCATGGCTACCTGCCAGACTGTGTCGTTTGCGCCTTCCGCACCACCGAATGCGTAGCCACCGGCGCGGTCGATCATCTGGAGGAGATGCATCATGCTACGCTTGTCCTCTACTGCGAGGGTCTCGTATCCCACAAGTCCGAAGGACTCAACGAGCTCCACGACTGCGTTGTTGAGGCCCGCGAACTTCGCGGTGAAGGCGGAGTTCTCCTCTTTCAGGTGTGGGAGCAGGTAACTGAGGTCTTGTACTTCGGTATAAAAGTCGAGGTTGAAAGGCAGTTCTCCGTAGGACGCCAGCTTATCGATCTTGGTGAGGACGTTCAGATGTGGGAGGTCCATCTGCAGCATAGCGCGCAGACTCAGGAGAAGGTTAGAGATGTAAAGTGAAGGTAGCGTAAGACAATACGAGTCCATAAGGTTCAGCACCACCATCCTGTATCCCATCTTCTGTATCTTAAAGAATATATTGCGCAGCGAGCTGTGATGTGTGAATAGTTCGACCTGGCCTGGGCAGTCGAAGATAACGTAGTCCTCGCCCAGAGTCTTGAGCCCTTCTTCTAACCAGTCGAGGTTGTGTTCTAGCTCCTCCATTGCGTATAATATTCCGCCATTTGGTCCAAGTTCATCGTCGCGCATAATGTCCTCGAGCCGTATTATGTCGCGGACGTCGAGGGCGGCTTCGTAGTTTGTAGATTCATTCGCTGGGTCGAGGTTAACAACAGAGCATTTACGACCGATGGCTGACATGAATTGCTGCACTGTTACGGTAAAGTTAGCTTTGGTAGGTTGGTAAGTGAAGTAGAGTCACTTACTGCCATCACAGTATGTGGACTTGCCAGCACCAGCCGTTCCGACGACGAGCTGCGCGAAAGGCATTGTGGCGCTATTTGAATTCCTCAAGCCGTGTAGAGTTTATACGCTTCTCATATGAAACGAAACATTCGGTTAGAAAGAGTTCAAAGGCTTTCGACTCGTAATTCAGTGCATGTGTGGCGTTGTTGCTTTCTTGAACTGTCAGCCTCGCCACCTTGACACCAACCCTGACGGAGCAGAAGCTAATCGAAGCTTATCGCGACCGCAACGCGACCTTATCGAGACATACACAGTCGCAGTTGAGCAGCAATCTATTATACGACTATAGCTACCAATTACTTCAAGATGGCTCCAAGTAAGTTTCTGTTTTTTTTAGATAGAAGTATACCATCACTAACCTTCTTCTCAGCTAACCAATTCGAGCTTTCTTCGCCGCCGCAAGATGTGATTTCCGCTGTCCGCTTTGCGCCAGAGGCTCCAAACCGCCTGCTCGTATCGTCCTGGGACAAGAACCTGTACCTGTACGAAGTTGACAATGGAGCTGGACATCAATTGCAAAAGTACGAGCATAGAGCGCCAGTCTTGGATGTCTGTTTCGGCGAAAACGACGATATTGCATACACAGCCGGCTTGGACTGGCAAGTAAAGAAGTATGTTCCCTCGAGCGCATATCAGATTAGCACAAGAGCATGCTAACATATCGCAGGGTTGACTTGAAGACGCGTGAACAAACTACCTTTAGGGCACATGAAGCACCAGTCAACCGCGTCGCATACAGCAAAGAGCACAACCTTCTCGTCTCCTCATCATGGGACAACACTTTACACTTCCACTTCCTCGCAAACCCAGCCTCGACACCAACGATCATACAATTACCAGCGAAGCCATTCTCGATAGCACTCTCACCAACACGTCTCGTTGTCGCTATGGCATCGCGCCTGGTCAACATCTACGACTTACAATCCACATCCCTCATCGCATCGCAAGTAGTAGACGGTCACTCAGCAGTCGAGCCATGGCAGAAGAGGGAGAGCTCGCTGAAGTTCATGACAAGAGCGGTGGCATGCATGCCGAACGACGCAGGATACGCTACTTCATCTATCGAAGGTCGTGTGGCAGTTGAGTGGTTCGACCCAAGCGAGTCGTCGCAAGCGAGAAAGTACGCTTTTAAGTGCCATCGTCAACCAGACCCATCGGGAGATGGGACAGATATCGTCTACCCTGTTAACACTCTCACTTTCCACCCGATTTTCGGTACTTTTGCTAGTGGTGGTGGAGACGGAGTTGTTGCGTTCTGGGATGCGGTTGCGAAGAGGAGGATTAGACAGTATCAGAAGTACCCAACCAGCGTGGCTTCGTTGTCATTTAGCAGCGATGGCAAATATTTGGCCGTTGGCTTGTCGCCTGGAATGGAAGATGGCAAGGACTTTAACCCAGATGCGGACGGCCAGATTAAGGTCTTCATCAGAGAACTTTCTGAGACCGAGGCAAAAGGAAAGGATAAGAAGTAAAGTAAAGAAGTCATCTAGAGCGTCGTGGTAGATCTGTCATTTAGCAAGGCGTACGGGTTAATGCGAATTTTGCAGTATACATGACATCTCGTAATGGCCATCATGCGCAATGTGAGGACTGCGGGCATATATCTCTTGATGCCACCCCGCGTTTGCTTGGCCGTTGGGCGGCCAACCCCGCTTACTCCTGAATGCCGCTGCAACCTTGTCTGCCACGACTCCACACCACGACCTGTCAACCATCAAGCGCAATGTCGAAACCGTCACTCACCTATGTCGTCGTAATTGTCTCTACAACCGTTGCAGCAGGCACCACAGAAGACAAAACCTCTGATATACTGCAAGATGCCTTTGCCCAGGAAGAGCTGTGCAATTGGAGGATAGTCGGTGAAGCCGTGGTTGGCGATGTTTTTAACGACATTCAAAATGCTGTCACGAGTTACAAGAATGATTATAGTCCGAATCTCATAATTCTGAGTGGTGGAACTGGGTTTGCGACCACGGATTTGACGCCAGAGGTAGGCTGTTCTTGCCATGGATGTGACAGCTGTGGCTAAGACATCTAGGCTGTTTCAGGTCTTCTTGACAAGCAGGCTCCCGGGCTGGTGTACGGGATGCTGTCTGCATCGGCAGCTATAACGCCATGTAAGTAAATCCTTAAAATTCTAGAGTATCTTTAACACCAACCAGTCGCCCTGATGTCACGCCCCGTCGCAGGTGTCTACGGCAAATCCATAGTCGTCACCCTCCCGGGCTCCCCGAAAGGAGCAAAAGAGAACTTGCAAGCAGTCTTAAAGCTCCTTCCGCACGCATGTTTGCAAGCCACAGGGGCAGACTCACGAGCCCTGCACGGAGGCGGAGTCGAGAAGCTCGAATCCGAAGCTGGCGTCAGTTCGTCGTCTTCCCATGATGGGGCCACTCACAGCCACGGTGGACATGATCACTCGCATAGGCACTCTCATTCCCATTCCCACCACCATGGTCATGCTGGACCTGTTAGACACACTTTCGACGACCTCGTCTCACCAGAAGCTAACGATCCTCTGCTTGGGCCAGCAAGACGCCATCGTTCCTCGCCTTACGCCATGCTTGAAGTCGACGATGCACTTGCATTGATCAAGAAGGAAACTCCCGCTCTCCAAATCATCACAGTCCCCGTCGACGTCTCGCTCGTCGGAGCCGTGCTCGCTGAAGATGTGACTGCCGCCGAAGCTGTCCCAGCATACAGAGCCAGCATCGTCGACGGATATGCGGTCGTCGTCCCAACAGATGGATCCAGCTCAGCAGGCAGATTTCCGGTTGTATCAGTCACTCATGCGTCTCCTTCTGGTGAGCAAGCGAACTTGTTCGCGGGCCAGCTCTCACGTATCACTACGGGTGCTCCCTTGCCGCCAGGAGCAAACTCTGTAGTTATGGTTGAAGACACGACACTCGTTGTATCGTCCAAAGATGGTAAGGAGGAGCTCATCGTCGAGATCAGAGCCGAGGATGTTAAGCCTGGTGAGAATATTCGCGAGATTGGCAGTGATATCGAGGTTGGGTCTACGATATTGATGAAGGGAGATCAGATCTCAGCTACCGGCGGCGAGCTGGGTCTTTTGGTTTCGGTCGGTAAGTCCGATGTTAAGGTGTGTCATCGTCCAGTTGTCGGTGTCTTGTCGACGGGCGACGAGATCGTGCAGCATGATAGGCCGGGAGACCTCACGCTGGGCGAGGTAAGGGACTGTAACCGCCCTGCGATTATGGCAGTTATCAAGGGATGGGGTTACGAAGTCGTTGATATGGGCATCGCTAGTGATACATCTGACTCCCTTGAAGAGACTCTTCGTGCCGCATTGAGGCAAGTCGACTTCCTTATCACCACAGGTGGTGTTTCGATGGGCGAACTTGACCTCCTGAAGCCGACTATTGAGCGTCAGCTGGGTGGCAAGATCCACTTCGGCCGCGTCTCGATGAAACCTGGCAAACCAACAACTTTTGCTACTGTCCCAGTAAAAGACAATGACGGAAATGATGTCAAGAAGGTCATCTTCTCGCTTCCAGGTAATCCCGCCAGCGCCATAGTAACACTCAACCTCTTCGTGTTGCCAAGCTTGCACATCGCTTCTGGCGTCACGCCAGCTGGCCTCCCAAGAGTGCCGGTGCGTTTGAGCCACCCGATCAGGCTGGATAGACAGAGAAATGAGTACCACAGGGTGGTGGTCAATATTGGAACGGATGGCAGTTTGTGGGCAAGCAGCACAGGTGGGCAGCGAAGCTCTCGAGTGGGCAGTTTGAAGAGTGCCAATGCTCTCCTCTGCTTGCCAACTGGCCCAAGCGATGTTCTTGGGAAGGGGGAGAAAGTGGATGCGTTGCTTATGGGTGCTGTCAGGGTGGAATAGATAAAGCAAGATTAGAGTGCGATGGTAATGTTTACTGCTGCTGCATCGGCTAATAATTGCCATCGTCAAAACTTGAGCCAGCAGCATCCCTGTTGTCAACCTCATGGAGGTGGAGCTTGAGGATCGATGCGTCTGCGACTCATGATAGCGTCGCCGACGACACCTGTTAGCTATGATATATGATAGCACTTGTCAGCGTTAACCGTTTCTGAATCGGTCGTCTCTTGATAGTCTGTATGCTCTTGATGATTTCGAAATGGCAATACTGTATGTGATGGGACTCGGGAGCAGTTAGCTACTTGTCGACCTGTTAGATCTTGACGGCAGTTTTTGTTCGCTGTTGCCATCATGGTTTCACGTCGACGACAACTTCGCGAATGGAAAAGTGATGTCACAGAGCAAAGGTCTCGTAGCTTTCACAACAGTCAATACTTGAAACTATGAATGAAACTCATGCCTTAGTATTGCTTAAACTTCTTCGTCGTAGCTCCACTTGACTTCTAGCTTCATCATTTAATGCAAGATGCAATAAATACCCTTTCAGCATGCACGCCAGACGCCGCCATCAAATCCCTGCCAGAACGCCACTCATCATGCATCCCTTCTCTCCATCCCCGTCCCCTTGATCAAGTATACTGGGTTACCCGCGGTCCGCAAGCAGTGCATGCAGACCGTGCCTCTGTCCTGAATCCACCACCACAGTTCTCTCAAACTTCCACACTACAGGTCCTCACTCCTGCGCCTCCTCCCCAAGCAGCGCCTGAGCCTCCGCCGGCACTCTACCCTCACTCAGATCCTTCTCCAGACGAATAATATCCTGCAGACTCTTTGCCTCCCTAATTAGCTTCTCAACAACCTTCTTCTCCTTGTCACTAAGCTTAACTCTGTAGCCCTTGCCTCCTGCCGTACCATTGATAGGTGCGGAGGTATCGAATGTTCTTGACTTCAGTCCCTGGACGTTGTTGGCTGCCTCCGATGGCTCCTCAATAGTACCGAAGAGGGCGGTTGCTGCCTTGCGCTCTGCGAGCTTGACCTTTTGGTAGTCGAGGAAGCGGAGGGAGGGGCAGCGGTAGAGGAGGTAAAGGCGGCAGTTCTGGATTCGTTAGTATATCCATCCACTCTTGCGTATTGTTACGCCCGCCTTTCAAGATGGCAAGAGGAGAAGGGGAGAAGGTACCTCTTTTCTTGCAACCGGGTTCTCCATCACACTCAGATGGGTAAGCTTGTGGAAGCCACCCAGCGAATTCAAGTCCGCCAACTCGGCAATGTTATTGTGTGTCATGATGAGGGTGGTAAGATTTGGGATCGATTGGTGGAGCGTAGGCTGGATATGTGTGATTCTGTTCCTTGCACACAACAATGTCTGGAGACGTGGGGAAAGTGGGAAGTTGGAGAGCGTCGTAATATCGTTATCGGTGAAGTCGATCGCATCCTGTGGCTGTACAACAATTAGCATTCTGGCCAAATAGCCTGCCGTTACCATGGTCCTGAAACCTCTATGGAAAGGTGGAATGGGAGTCAGCGCAAAGGAAGGGTGAGTACTCACACCAGCAACACCCAAGTTCTCAATACTCGGAATCTTATGTCCTACATCGTTCGCAATCGGTATCAATTCTAGCTCGCCTCAAAGTGTAGTAAACAGTTCTTTTCAATAAAAATATGCGTACCTCTAAGGTCGAGCTCGCGCTCTTTGAGAGGATTGAGGTAGGAGAGGGAACCTTGGATCAGTTCGGTTGTGAGGCGCATTGTGGCGGTTGTATGTATTTATGACGTAGTATTGCTAGTATGCTGTCTCGGATGATGGAACTGATGTTGAACTATGTGTCGATTATATAGTTACTCGACGTTATTGACAGAAATTGGGTGTTTGATAGATCGTGGTGGTGGTTGTCTTAGGACTGTTTTCGCGGTCGACGAGGCTGACATCCAAATGTTGGGTGCGCCGTGCTTGGCCTAAGCTCGAAATTGTGCACCATGGCGCTAAACCACATCGAGTCCTTAGATCCATGCACAATGTTTTTCACAGCTCAAATGACATCATTCTCTCACGTTTCAGAGTAGTATTATGAGGACTGAATACTCTAAGAAGCCATGTACACGCTCGCAACTAGCGATACTACTGGCGAGTTATTTCTAGTTTCGCTTGATACAGACAACTCTCCCTTGCTCACTTTGACACGTTTGCTCTGGCATCTCATCGTACCTGGACTCCAAAACCATTTAATTCGCAGAGCAATCATTAATAAGTATTTACTCTAGGCCTCACTAGTGTATCTTCCACCGCTCGCTCTGGCCTGTTCAAAGCATCCAAGCTTCCTGCTTTACCTATAGACCGCACTGAAACGTGCATCGTCGTCAATCAAATTTACATTAACAAGACACCATGGTATGCTCCCACCGACGCCAGTACCCAACATAAATGAATCGCTCCCTCCTTCTGTGATATGCGCGCGAATCCAGAATATGCAGAAAACAAACCATTATTTTACTTCGCTGGCGGCTGGGATGACGGCGGCTCAAGCGTATGGGTGTGGGTTGGCCCTGGGACGACAACTTCGCTATCGATGTCCTGTCTACAGATGATGGTTCCGTTGACCCAGGGGTCTTCTAGAATTTCAGCCATGGTAGCTCTCCTCTTTGGATCAATCTCCAGCATTCTGCCCATGATGTGGCGAGTCTCGCGTGGCAGCAGGCGCAGTAAGCGCCATGGGCCCTTGATGACCTCTGGTTTCTTCACGACTGGCTCAATGCCGCCATTGATTATTGGCTTTTTGTCCGGATGAACTGTTGACGCTTGTGAGCGTTGGCTTGCGGCACTACTTTTTGGAGGTTGTTCGCCAGATTCGGCGGCGATGGCAGCGGCTACAGCAGCTTGAGGGGCAAGCTCTGTTTCCGACCTCGCCTTTGGGGTGGCGTCGACCGATCGACGGATGTCCATACCTGAGGATGGGGGAGAAGCAAAAAGCTTGTAGGAGTTGTCTGTCATGCGTGGCATTTTCCATGGGAAGCGGCGTAGGGACATGCAGCAGAAAATGATGGCTAATGACCAGATATCGGCTGGTTGCGGGTCGTACTTCCTCTCGTCATAAACTTCTGGCGCAAGATATGGATCCGAACCGACAATTCCTGAGGTTATGGATTAGCTTTTGGCCCGGCTGAGGTATTTGTTCGCCACTCACCACTGGACAAAACGAGCTCAGTCTCGAACGGGTATCTGAACATGCTTGCACTTCCAAAATCGATAATCTTCATGATTCCATGCTCGTTTACCACAACATTGTCGAGCTTTAAATCACGATGAGCCAAACCTATGCTGTGTAAATATGTGACTCCGCTCAAGATCTGCAGGAAAGAACAAGCAACCTCTTCCCGCGACATCTTTCCGGTCATGACAATAGCAAACAGGTCGTAAGGCGCATATTCCATGACTTCGTACCACTTCCCTTTTTCTTGAATAATATCGAGTGTCTCAATCACGTTTCCGTGATGCAAAGTTGAACCAATGCAAAACTCGGCCGTGACCTTCTTCGCGTATTCCCTTTCGGTCTCATACGAATGGCGTGCACGAAACTCCTTCACTGCGAAAGTGGTGCCATCAGAGCTTCGCTTCATAAGACGAACGGATCCTCCCGCACCAGCTCCCAGAACCTTGCCAAGCTTTCCATACCTAGAGGTCAGTCCGTGGTCGTCACCGAAAGGCAACTGTGTCGAAGACTTGTGGTGTGGCGGAGTTCTCGTTCCAGACGACTTGCCACTCATCGGACTAGGCGATTTAACTCTTTTGGCTTTCTGGTTCAAACCCCCAATTTTAAGGAATCTTTTCAGTTCAGCCATTGACCCACGACTCGGTAATGTGCTGCTACCACTCTTATCGTCTCTCAGATGCGAATGGCTCGGGTCCTTGTCCTTTCTTCCCCATGGCTTCTTTTCTCCACGCAGATCTGTCGAACTTCGGACGGAACGTGGTACCAAGGTGCTCGAGCTTGATGGAGAAGTTCTGGCACGATTGTTCAGGCCACTGAAAATAAATCTCGGCTCGATGGCGTCCAAGTTCCGAGATTGTGGCGGGCGTTTATTCGATGCATATGGATCATTGGCTTCTCCAACTGGCGTAAAAGGTCTGGTATATGTTGAACGGTGCGGGCTCGGTTCGCGTGACGCCGGTACAGATGACTCTTCCTTCTCGCTGGTATCGCCACTTTGGCCTGAGGTGGAAGGACCAATGGCGAATGCACTTTTCCTGTAGGAGGGAGCTACGGAGCTGTCGGCTTGCTCGCTGCCAGATTGTGCACCAGATGCATTGCCGGACGATCCAGGACGAGATCCATGCTGAGAGAAAGTCATTGGTGGTGTGATCTGTGGCGCCTCGACCGATGGGTCCTCATCCGCATCCACCTTTTGCAATGGTGCTCCTCTGCCCTGTGCCACTGAGCTACTTGCAGCCGGAGTCAGCGGTGCGTTACCCTGGAAATTTCCGATGCGTGGAGATGGAGCCTGGCTGTCATTGTTCGATGTATGCGTGTTGTGATGACTAGTTTGACGAGAGCTGTCGTTGGTAGGCACCTATAGGCAGCAATGTTAGCATGCAGTTCTCAGTATAAGAACACGAAGAGATTCTCAAATACAGGGCAGATGCAATGACAATAAACATAGCACAAAGTGCAATGGTGGTCCGCGGCACCCCCATGTTCGAGAAACTCGACATAAGCAATTGACTTGCCGTGAACCTCGAATTTGAGCGCGACGGAGGACCATGTACAGAACTCGCAGAGGAATTTGAGTAGGTTCCACTGACCCTCGAAGCAGGCAAAGATATGGTATCGAAGTGAAACTGGCTTATGCGCCTGTTCTGGAGGTGGGTATCGCCGAGTGCTTCCGAAAGCTGGTTCAATTGCGCTTGAGTGCCGTGCGAAAATTGTCTCTGAGCTGGCGCATTCGAGTTTGAGGCGGTCATCTCGCCAGTCGTCTCTGGTTCCATTTCAGTGTCCTTCGAGGCGAAATGGACCGCTGGTGCGTCACCGCCGTTGTTCGGGTGAGAGCTCATGGTGAATAGGTGAGTCGTGATATAGGTGGTGGGATCTGAGCGAGCAAGTTAATAATTGACTCTGACATGCAGCACGAAGCTTCGAACGAATTGGCTGCAAAATCGTTTTCTGGTGAATCAGAGGTACCGCCAACCGGTTGGTGAGGTGCTTACGTCTGTATCTGTCTCGGTCTCGCTAGGAATCATCGATAAGCTTAGTCGAGGTACCCGAAGGGTTCGGGATTATAGTGTAATTAGAAGAATGCGACAAGTAGATATTAAGTCGATGGATAAGTGCACTCCAAGAATACCCGGAAGTTGAAGATGCTGCTCGAGTGTGTGCGGATAGAGAGAGGGACTTGGAGTTCGATCTTAGAGTAGTGGGGGAAGGTTGGCAGTTTGGATGAGGCCCGATTATCTGCTCGGGCTTAGTGGGGCGAGGAGATAAATCGGGACTGGGCTCTCGCGCAGAATTTACAGTTGGGCGTACGAAAATGCCGTCGGTAGCGGGAGAGCGGAGAAAGGACCTTGGGAGTGACAGGTTCAGTGAAGCCAGCAGCCAGAAGGGCTATTTTCTAGCTGTTTCTTTGTCACAGTCTCACAGAAAGATAAAATTGCTAGGGATCGGTGGTGACCTCATTGATGTTCACTGACTGAGAGCCGCACATAGCGGAAAATCTAGACAGGGCCGAGGCTTCCGCGCCACCTGTTGTGCCAGCCTCTCCTGTGTCCAATCTCACATGATCTTGTGTCCTGTGGATGAAAGCACGAATGGTGGGGTTGAAGTCGCGAACGGCGACAGAAAACGCGGGATGTAAGATTATCTCCCAGACCATCTCCGTTTCTGAAGAGGGACATTTTCCGGCAGACGGCATCACGGATCATAAGGCACCCGACGTCTTGGCCTAGGGGTTACGACTGTACCATTGACGACGACATTCTAAAAAGAATTGGCGCGACTACCACAGGTTACAACGACACGGTAGAAAGGCTCGACGACACCGAAAAAGTACAAGCACTATCTACAACGAGTCGTCTGTGCAGTTTCACAGTTTTTGGCGCTATATTTTGATGTTTATGGTACTCACCTAGGTCCAAATTCTCACATGCCAAAGCCTTGATGGACGATCACTCTCCCCAATTGATCATGTTACCAATGGCAATAGATCTTCCAAGCTTAATAGAGACTTTAGCCAAGACTCACAACAAAATATTTCCTGGCTTAGCGAATGCCTCCCTTGTCGTCCAATCCATTCAGTTATTTCATGAACGTTTCCCTTTCGAGTCACCATTTCTCTTGGCTTTTAGCTAACCGCATTTATTCTCCTACCAGCTTTTCTTGTTCGAGTCGTAAGGCCGCTTGGCACCAAGATTGACATGACATGCTGGCTACTCTAGTAAATTATGTTAGGATATGAGCTGAAGATAGCAATATCATAAAGTCACAAAAAGGTAATTCAAGTTTGATAAGAGTCAACTTGTCTGTTGAGGATTGAGGATTGAGGACAACCGCGTTGAAAATGTTGACCGCGCATAGCTCGACTCGACATCTCGCCTGAAACACAGCTACGTAGGCACATAGCGAGTGACTTTATAACGATTATATAATTAACAAAGTTTATAACGGACGTGCCTGCAAGGTAGAGGTCATGTGCCCCGCATTCTGATTGAGCAGACTGTCCCAAAGTACTCCGTAAGCATTGGACTTTTCGGGTGCGCTTACACTTTACCCTGCATGTTTAACAGGTTACTGCGACATACCAGATAGGCGAGTTGCGATATGTAAGACATATCTAACTCGCGAGCAGCACGGTGAACCACAGTGTGGCACGCCAGCCGCACGGTATTGCGCTCTTTGCTAGCCCTCCATCCGCCATGAAACCCGAGGCCACAACTATTTGAAACGTCCTCGGTTGGAAATATCAGAAACTCACTCCTCAAATATTGTAGCCCATACCTGGTCAATCTCGTCACACTGCATGCATCGCACCAGACCCAGACCACAGTTATCCAGTATCTCATACTAAGTGTCGAATTTCTTGATATTCATACATATCTTCGTCTCCCGTACTATACAGTCTTGCCAGTCTTTTCCCTGACCCCTTTTTGCATATAAACGCCGTCGCAATGGTAATCCCTCTATCAAAACATAGTCCAACATTCCGTTTCTTCGTCTTTCATCCTCTAAGCCACAACCTCGACACCAATCGATTTGGCCTGCGCAATAACAGTCTTGCACAGTCCCTCAAGGGTCAAACCGCTGAGTCTCAACTCGCTTTGCTTGATCTTCGCAATCTCGTAAACGTGCTTCAAGGTGACGGTTCCGACGGTTTCCTTTCCTGGGTTTTCAACACCCTTAAGCTTTCCCTTGCGGATTGGCGCGTTGGCAGCGTTGAGCAACATGTAGGCAGTATTTGGAGTGCGGATCTCGAAGTGGAAAGAGCGATCTGGGCGGACGGTGACGCGGGCTGGGATTGGGACCCCGGTGATCATATGTGCGGTTCTGGCGTTGAATTCCTGTGACATTGTTAGCCTCAGTCCACACAGTCCAGTCCCCTTGGTCCTTATCTGAGGCTATCAATACTGCTATTGTCGCCGTCGCAAACTCACCTTACAGAAGTCCATTGACTTAACACCCTTAGAACCAAGAGCTGGACCGACTGGCGGCGATGGCGACGCCTGTCCGGCTCCAACAATCAACTTGACGATCACGTCGACGGCCTGCTTCGATTTCGACATTGTGGAGGGTTATATGGGCTGAACAAAGGTGAGGCTGGACTTCGAGCTGCGAGTATTTTGATATTCGAAGCCTCGCGCTGCCGGCGCAGCAAAGACTCCGCTCCGCCCCGGATGGACTATGCCATTTTGGGACGGTGTCAGGGCCAGATCGAGAATGATGGATTCGACCTGGCTTAGTTCATCGCAGTCACTCTTCAGAAATTATTTTTGGCTGTTGTCTCTTTTCATATCAGTCTGAAGCTTAGGAGAGAGGGGCGAGATGTGTGCATTGGCAATAGTTATAGTTTTCATAGTTGATCAGACTTGCCGCTCTTACCCAGCGGAATCCATAAATGGGTCGAGTTATCCTGCAGGCAGCTCCACGACTTCCTCCAAGTCTTGTCGAGATGTATCGGCCGAAACCATCTGCATACTCGTAGTTTGACATTGCTCAGAAAGATATACAACCACAAGCATTTGATTGACACATGCCCAAACCTGTCCAATTCGTTATCACGTGTAGTCTGTGACCTGTCAGCCCGAAATTCTGACGTAGCGGGGTGCCTGCTACTGAGAGGCGGTGGGGAGCGATCAACACCAGAAAGGAGTGATATTCGAAGTCTCGATCTTGCTTTCTCCATATCACAACAAACCACCACAAGCCCTCGTAAACAACCTCACTCACATAATCCAACATGTTCAACTGGGCCAAACAGCAGTATGTCTATGCGCGCACGACTTAGTCTATAGGAAGGCTTTTACTGACCGCTGTGACCCTCACCTAGACTGGCCAACGTCGCTGGCACCCAGGAGCCTATCTATGGTCCATCCGCCATCCGCTCTATCGCGGAGCAAGCCAAGACGACCCCATACACTGAGCTCACTCGCGATGACTTAAATTGGCACGCCATGAACTCTACCTGCGTCGAGACCTTCTCTTTCTACCTCATGTCCGACGCTGGTCACATCGCGCTTGCGCAAGTTATCTACAGTAACGTCGTGTACGTTACCGCTCGAGACCTGTGGCCAAGGGCAATAACTGACAGATACACAGTGGAGTTCGCACCACCTGCCAATTCAACACAAAGATCTTCTACCCAGGCCAGTCTAAGCCAAACCTCTGGTGCTCCGATCAGCTCGAGAACACCGACTTCAGCGATGACAAGACCTCTTTCTACGCCGACAACTGCGCAGTCGAGCTCTCCGCCGACGGAAACTCCTACAGCATTAAGTCTATGACCAACCCGCAGGCCATCGTCAACCTGACTGTCAAGCGCACTGCACCAGGTTTCGTCGTCGGCAAGGACGGCAAGACTCACTACGGCACCGATCTTGAGAACCCATGGGGTCTCATGCGCCATGCTTTTTGGACCAAGGCCAGCTGCGAGGGAAGCATCATGACTAAGGAGGGGCCGGTTGACTTCAAGGGCAAGGCCATGTTCGTGCATGCGCTCCAAGGCATGAAGCCACATCACGCAGCAGCAAAGTGGAACTTTGTCGACTTCCAGGGAGAGAACTTCAGCGCTGTCATGATGGAGTACACTACCCCACCAAGTTACGGAAACACGGTTGTCAGCGTTGGAGGTATCATCAAGGGTGACGAGATATTGTTCGCCGGAGCCACCAACTCGGCAACTCACTTGAGCGCCACACAGGATGCAAAGAACGAGTGGCCAGAGCCAGATGCTGTCAAGTATGAGTGGAATGGCAGGACCAAGGACGGCAAGGATGTCACCGCTGTCATTGAGGGGCCATTAGAGAAACGCCTTGATAAGGTTGATGTCATGGCTGAGGTGCCAAAGTTCGTGAAACAGTTTGTTGCAGGTGCTGTCGGCACGAAGCCGTACATTTACCAGGTATGTTCTTCAAAGGGGGGTTACAGGTGTAGGAGCTAACAAGAGTGTGCAGTTCGGTCCATCTGTCAGTCCATTGACCCTCAAGCTCAATATTGGAGGAGAGGAGATCACCGAGCAAGGAAAGCTCTTTTCCGAGGCTACCTTCATCTCTGAGTAAGAGGTAGTATCCCCTCAGAGATCTTGGGTTTATGGAACAGTTTACGATATCATGAAATAGCAGAAGGAAAAGTAAATAAGGCAGCACAACATTATAGTTGGCCAAGGATGCAAGCGGGCATTAATTGACTTCACGCGCATGTTCAGCAACTAGATAAAGTAGAATAGCAACTACATTTAATAGAGCCATAACTGGCTTGCTACATTTTTTAAAGGGTCGTGTTTTGACGGCGGATGTGGAGGTATTGCCAAGCAACTGTGGCTGGATGACAACTGCCGTCTGCATAAACCCAGGTGTTATTGCAAAGAGCATGTTGCGCTCCTAGTGTTAACGGACTGGTAGCCTACCTCAGTTGTGATAAGAACGTGATATCTTCCTCTTTCGCAAACGGAAAGCAATTTCCGGATCCATGTTGCCGTCTGGCAGTCACCGCATGAATGGCGTAGGAGCCCTGCCAAGGTCGGAACTACGTGTCACCGAACAGCCGGGCAGATTGAATATATGCCCTTCCAGAGATGACAAGAATAACTCTTGGTCTTCTACGACGACTTCACGGCACTTAACGCACCCCGTTACAGCAAAAAACGAAGATCAATTTAGCCATGGCTAACGTTACTATTGTTCTGGGATCCCAGGTATGATTTGGACCTCAAAACGACCTCAAAGAATTGCGCTAACTACGGGGTGACTCAAGTGGGGAGATGGTGAGTCTAGATTCTGCCTGTGACAACGTGATGGTGCTAACAACATGGTTCAGAGGGTAAGGGAAAGCTGGTATGTGTCTCGACGCCAGAGAAGGAGAACTCCAGCTGATTTATGAAAGGTGGATATCTTATCCAGCAAGGCGCAACTTGTCGCGCGCGCACAGTATGTTCAAAAAACCCTCACTTCGATTCGCATTGCCATTGCTAACCACTTAATACCAGGGGTGGAAACAATGCTGGACACGTATACATACACCACACGACCAATCCATGATTTGTTTTAATCGTCTCTAGACCATTGTCGCCGAGGGCAAGACCCTCCACTACCACATGATCCCATCCGGTCTCGGACTCATCAACCCAACCTGCGTCAACCTCATCGGTTCCGGATGCGTTGTTCACATCCCAGGCTTCCTTAAGGAGCTCAAGGAGCTCCAGGAGCGCGGCGTCGAGTCCGAGAACAGACTTTTCATCTCGGACCGCGCCCACGTTGTCTTGGATCTCCATCAGCGCGTTGATGGACTTGAAGAGCGCGAGCTTAGCGGAAGAAAGATTGGCACCACCGGAAAGGGTACGATGAGCTTAAAATACAGCAGAAATGCTGCCGGATTTTTGCAAGCCAACCGCTAACATTCTATAGGCATTGGACCAACTTACTCCACCAAGATGACTCGTTCCGGTGTCAGAATCGCCGAGATTTTCGACGCTGAGAAGTTTGAATCCAAGGTCCGCCGCATTGCAAACGGCTTCAAGAAGCGCTATGGCGACCTTTTGGAGTATGATGTCGAGGCTGAGATTGCGGCTTTCAAGGAGTACAGGGAGATCATGGCACCATTTGTCATTGACCAGGTCCCATTCCTTGAGTCTGCCAAGTCCAACGGCTCTGGGATCCTCGTCGAGGGTGCCAACGCTATCATGTTGGATATCGACCACGGAACCTACCCATACGTTACCTCCTCTAACACGGGTACCGGAGGAATCCTTACCGGTTTGACCCTCGGATGGAAATCCATCCGTGAGGTCATTGGTGTTGTCAAGGCTTACACTACTCGTGTCGGCGGTGGACCTTTCCCAACCGAGCAGTTAAACGCCGACGGTGAGAAGCTCCAGAATGTGGGACGTGAGTGGGGTGTCACCACCGGCCGCAGGCGCCGCTGCGGATGGTTCGACGCCGTTGTCGTCGCCTACTCTCACCAGGTCAACGACTACACCTCCCTCAATCTTACCAAGCTCGATGTTCTCGATGACTTTGATGAGCTCAAGGTCGCTGTTGCCTACAAGTACAACGGCGAGAAGCTCGCTTCCTTCCCAGCTGATCTCGAGATCCTCGAGAAGGTTGAGGTTGTCTACGAGACTCTTCCAGGATGGAAGTCCTCGACTTCTGGTGTCACCAAGTGGGGGGATCTCCCAGTCAACGCACAGAAGTACATTAAGTTCATTGAGAACTTCCTCGGCCACGGTTTGAAGATCAAGTACATTGGTACTGGCCCAGATCGCAGCCACATGGTTGTCCGCGACTAAATCGTCGTGAGACATCTTCACCTCTGCTGATCGATTGCCTGAGATGGAGTCGGTTCGTATGAGTGTGCATGATCTCGAATGAGGTTGGAAAGTGCATACGACTGAACACTACAAGAATGTACACCTGCATTTACGGTATCGTAATAGCGTCGGTTAGGCTTGGAGATATGACTGATAGACGGATTGGATGCATAGGCATCCGGGAACCCAACTGATATCCAGAGAAAACACAAAAATGGTATCCCAAGAAATTTTCTACTTCAATACTTTTCCTGTGCTTTTTTTGTTGTGATTTGTGCTCGTTCATTAGTGTCTAGCTCTGAACGGCACTTGCCGTAGGATTGCATGGCATTGCATATGGCTGACCAAGGATTTTATAACCAGAATGATACAATTTTAATACAACTCCCAGCGCCGGTGTATATTCTGCAAGGACCTCATGCACCTCAGGCCGTGGTTTTAGAAACATTGGAATCCATCTATTACACCATTCTCTATCATACGAGCAAGTCTAGGCTGCTTTGCAATATCCCCAATACTCAGGGTACCATCCAGAATGCGCCCAGTCAACGATAGCAAGTACATGTGGAGGCCCTGTTGAAGAGACGATAATGTTGCCTTGGTGTAGGTCCCCATGAGTTAGCTTGATGGTTCCTGTATCTGGCAAAAACGTTCTATAAGGATCCTGGATATTTTCCCAATTGGGAAACCGAAACCAAGGCAATCGAGAAAACCAAGCATTGAACTACATGACAATAGAGAAAGGGCCGCCTGGAGGTTGGCCTTAAAATACAATGCCTAAGAGATGTTGACGATTGATAGACCCTGAAGAAGATTTAATCATCATCCGTAAACTGCTTATCCATTTCGCAGCATACAAATGAACGAACCATTTGAGCCTTGCTCGACTTGCCGCAAAATATGTCGTAATCTGGCGTATGTGATCGCAAACAGAGATTTTACCGGCGATACTTAGAGAACTCCACCGGTTCCTGAGTGTCTCTCCTCGTACATACTGCTTGTATATGAACACATCACGCCTATCAAACCGCCGGCCATAGACTTCTGGCACAGGAACTTCGTCGCGAAGTACTCTCTTAATCACCAAAAGATATTGCGCTTCAGCAACTGCAACATGAGGAGCGGACTTGACAGTGACATTAAGATGTTCAAATCTCGTAGGAAGTGGTTGAGGCCTCGCCTGGTTTGTGTGACAATGCTCGAACCTCCGCCGGTGTTGGCAAGCACCGGTTAGGTTCGTTGTCTTTGAAAAACGAGGATTCGAGAAAGTCCATCCTCAGTCGTCTGTCATCCGGTAGCCCTGTGGCATGGATTTGAGGATTGGCTGGCATTCTCAATGACATGGAAACCGATTGTGAGCTTTGGTAACAATCACTAAAACAAACAGGCTGTCCGGGAGGAAAGTTCCAAGAGAAACCTCACCGAATGAGAAATGGGACTGGACGAGTACAGGGAGGGCAATAGCGGTCGACTCTGCGCAGGCAACGAAAGGACTCGCACAATGATGCCTAGTATTAATATGGCCTCCGTCTGTCCTTTTCACGGGGTAGAGTACCTGATTTCACACGCACGGGTTTGTGTATGGCGTTGTTTCAGAGTGCTGCTTTCATCAGTGCTCAATTCACCACAATCACAGTAGGCAGGATTACCTAAGCTTAAAGTTGCCGTGAGGATGGCCCAAGTGTTCAACTGTAATTCTTTTTTTTGGTTGCAGTCGTATTATTTTCTCCCGTGTAGGCCAAGCTATCATATCGACATTTGTTGCACTCAGTAATGCCATAATCATCCAGCATGTTCCTTTAACAAAGGCTGTCCTGGAAAATCCAGAAAGTTGTGAAAATTACTGAGAATTTCCCCCAGCTTCCACCACATCATCCTTTCAGTTCCTTTTTTGAACATTTGGTTTGCGTTTAATAAGCATAAAAGATTGATCTGGAACAAAGAGAAGGGCATGGAAACTTCTGAAAGAAAACAAGGGGATTCTTTTAGTCTTTACTAAGCGTAAGAAAACTGTTGAAGGCTATAGAAACACTCTCCCTAGAACTGGTAGGCAGGATTGTCCCACCCTTTACACAATTAAGCAAGCAATACATTTAATCATATTATCAGTTTTTCTAGTTCCCTCATGAGCTACTTGTGAGGATTAGTAAACAGGGTGGCCAGACAAGCTCTTTGCTGGGTATCCGCCAGCAAGTCACTATGTATACAACGTAACAAGGCAGGGCAATTGTTATTTTATTCAATAGATTAAAACTAATTGCTGACTCTGCAATTGAGGGTCAACCTTCCCATCTAATGGGCATTTGGCGCCAAGTTTGCGGCTAAAGGCCGGCTACTGTTTGGCGCCTTGCCTAGGGTTGCCTGATCAGTTGGGAATTCTGTCACCTGATTGTTAAGCTGAAGTAGGTCTAGGGTGTCCGTGGTAGTTCTAGACGGAGTGGTGCACTAGGCGAGGTATGGTCCAGAGCAATACTGAGGACCAAAGACAAGGGGTGGTTGACTCAAACTGAACGTGATGTATACGATAATGTATTCGAGTAACTGGGGAGCAGTTGTCGAGCTGTTCTGGTGTAATGGCACGGCCGGGAGAACTCAGTACGCTGGCGCTGGGCGCTCAAGGACGCAAGGTGCCATATCGACATTTCGTTTCACTTTAACAGCTCTCAAACTCGGACTGTCACAACCTGCGCAAATCTTGTTTTAGCAATCCTGAAATCAGTTTTCAATACAAGACCTCTAATGCAGCTATCACAGTTATACCAGACGCTCACTATTACACAGTTCAACACTTTGGATTATCATCTCGACATATGCTTTACTCAGTTCTTCCAGAATCATTCAGGATATTCCGCTTACAAATACTGATCTGGAAACTTTCACTACACTCCACCAGTTTCCGCCACATTTGTTAGGTTTCTTTGACATTCGGCTGCC
>RCNJ01000062.1_pt1 | contig 90941 bp, 76 predicted proteins | sample 2041171 | NCBI WGS metagenome assembly RCNJ01 (sample SAMN09708213, study PRJNA481090) | feces metagenome | biome: feces | host: Pygoscelis adeliae | place: Antarctica: Rookery Lake | collected 2010-03-01 | reverse complement strand
TACGACGCCCCGTTCCGCCTGCATTTACCGGTACTACTGACATTTGTGCTTCAGCGCCAAGCCAGTTATCGGCAAGCAACTCCAACAAAGCTGGTCTTCTCGTGTTGAAGCTGACTTTTAACTTCTTACTTGGTCCTCTTGGCAGAATTTCCTAACCGGGAGCTGAATCCGCGATGCGATGCCAAGACTCCACACCCGTTTGAGGGTGAGGGGATAGTGGGGTCTCTCACACGCAGGGATTCATCGCTGTCAGCCCTGTCATCCACCAAGGTACCTAAAGGCCCGTCACCACTCAGCCTTGCTGATATGAGATGTTGACTTGGGAATCATCAAACTTGGTTGCTTCAATGCTCATCGCTGACCAGTTCCTCTCCGCCCGGATCATTGGCTCGTAGAGACCTTTAGGCAGCAATGTTGCTCCTTCAATAAGCTCCTGGTTTATATTCCGGCATTTCGAAAACTGCTGGCGAGATAAAGAAAGAACTGGAGTTCACACAATGAAGACGACACGCTTTCTCTACACAAACTTCAATGCATCTGGGGCCCATCAGTCTGCTAAACCGCTCGCTTCAGAGCTGAGCACGTCAACACCTGAGACCTCGAGTGGCACGCCAAACAGCAGTGGCACCAGCAGCACCAATGCAACATCGGTCCTAAAACGAGTGCACACAAAGTCCAGGCGAGGATGTCTGAACTGCAAACGCAGAAGAATCAAGGTGAGTACCAGTCACAGTAAGAAAGAGGATAAATATGTCGAGTTGCGTGGAACCACACCCCTAACCGGTTACTCCACAGTGTCCTGAAAACCGCCCCTCCTGCGCACAGTACACAAAAAGAGGGTTGCAATGCGAGTGGCCCGACATCCAGGTCCAGCAACAACGCCAAGGCAGACAAATCTTACAAGACCTCTCCCTGACTGTGGGGAAACCCGGACAGTTCGGCATTCTGCCACCAGCGCCGCATGCGAGGTTTACTATTCAGGATTTTCGGCTGTTTAACCATTTCATCAAGGAGGCGCATCCATATCACCCAGCTAGGGATGAAGAGAAATGGACACATGAGGTTCCGCGGATAAGTCATAATGTATGTTTCTCTTCCACTGCCCAATATCTCCCGCATGTTTTTTCTCTCCTAATATGATCACTTCCCTTTCGCCTCCTTATTCCATCCCGCCTTTCTATCTCGGGTGGTAATGTCGCACTTCGGGCCTGGTCTTCCCTCACAAAACTCTCCAAAAGCTGACACAAAGCGACAGCACGACCACCTCCTTCACAGCATGATGGCCGTCGCCGCCTCAGACCTCGCTTGCAAACACTACTTTACACCCTACTCTATCTCAGCCTCAGCCTCATCGCCTCCCACCTCCTCCTCACTCGTCCTCACAACACCAGAACAAGCCCATCTAGCCTCCGTCGCCCTCTACCACCGTCTAGCAGCCATCAAATCCCTCAACGCAGCCCTCCATGCCGGAGTCTCGGACGCCGAATCCGGGAGTGCCATGCTGGCCACGTGCTACGTCTTAGTCTTCCAATCCTCACTAATCGCGGACTGTTTCCCAGAGTTCATGTCCTTCATTCGCGGCTGCATGGTTGTAGCGTACCAAATGGGCGTAAAGGGGCTGGGGAGCATTTTCGACATGATGGTTGCCGATGAGCTGTTGAAAGTCATGGGACCTCGAAGCACCGCCTAATATCCCCGAGGAGCTGACTTCGGGCGCCATTGCTAGCCTGGATGCATGTAAAGATCTGTTTGAAGGGGTTGAGAGAGAGTTCTGGGCCGCTTTGCGAGATGTTGCGAGGGAGTCGCGGACTTCTGGTCGTCGCGGTATGTCCGCTCTCCCCCTTGTCCCATCCCACATCCCATTAATTTTTCTCCCCCTTCCTCACGAGAGTCCGACGAGGACACCGCCAACAGCCACAGTATACCTAGGAATAATGCGCGTCTACACCCTCTTCGCCTACACCATGACCTCGTCCCAGTTCGGCGCCCTCATCTCCCCCACCAACCCCCGAGGCCTGCTGCTTCAAGCTCATCTCGTCGCCATCCAAACCATCTTGGACCCTGTGTTGACTGCCGAAGGGCAGGTAGATGACGAGGCCAACTCAAAACACACCAATCGTAGTAATTGGGCCCCCCGGAGTGCCGGAGTGGAAGGTGGAAAGAGGACTGGCGCGTTTGAGCAGAATCCAAAACATTGGGGGAGCACGCGGTGGTTGGATAGTATGCATGAGAAGGTTGAGCAGCTCGACGAGATGGGGGAGAAATCACCGGAGAGAGGAAGTTGGGCGAGCTGTTTTTGTTGGACGAAGCACCGCGCGGTCGAGATCCGCGCCACCTTTGAGGGTTACGTTGCGCCGCCTGGTGTAGGAGGCGCTGCTCAGGGACGGATGATGGATAGGAGTGGGCATCGGCAAGTGAGGTGGTCGAATGAAGTTGTGTAGGGAGGAGGAAGGAGGAGGAGATAGAACACGGGAGCTAACCCCCAACCCCTAACCCCTTCCACGTTTTGGGAAACAGCACTGGGCGAGCCTGGACTGGACGACGAATTTAAGGCTCGAGAGTTCGGGCCAAGTGTCCATAATCTGAGATGAGTTTATGCTTTTTAGCCTGGAGTTCAGCAACGACTACACTTTGTGTGCTGCTGCGTCGCTGGATGCCACGAGAGGTGTTTGGTCTGGGTTGGCAGCCGTCGGCGCTTTAGCGGCATTGGTGGAAATGGCAACAGCTTCCGAGTGACCAGAGTTGTCTTCATGAGTAAGTGTATGGACGCGATCTCTTTCTTGCGAAGAGAGGCATGGATCACAGCACAGCGGTAATCATGGCTGCACCTGAGCTCTATCAGGCCACGATGCGGGCTGCATCCTTCACATCTGCGTTCCTGACGTCTTCGTCCTCTCTTGGTGGGATCATCCTTTGCTCTTGGTGGTCATCCTCATCGTCATCAGGGATATCGTTGCCTTCGTTCTGCTGGCCTTGCTCCTCCCCATCGCTGTTCTCGACATCCACCATGGCCGTAAATGATTAACTGTGTGCTGATAGGCAGCCGCCTCACCGCCGAAGTTTCAACCGGGAAGCATTTCATCTGAAAGCACACTGTAAATTCCGCTTCTTGAAGTCTTTGGAAGCAGAAGAAGCAGGGCAAGCTATGCTGTAGTGTTTACTTTCGATACCAAGTCGCCACTCCTTCAATATTGGGAATTCCTCATCGTAGGTGCCAGTGCTCTGCCAAGCTCGGGAATACATGGCTCTTTTGCCGCAGGATTACTTCGTGGCTCTGGTAGTGAGTTGCCACTGTGATGAATAAGAAAGCCCAAGATAGTGTGACCAAAAACATTTTCAAATACGTATCAAATGGAAGTTCGAAACCTTATGAATGTTTATTCCTAAGACTAACGAAAGTAACTATTCCACACCATCTTCATCATCACCATGCACGCTATCCCTTAGACCATAAAAGCAGAAAATACAATAGCTACTGCGCTCGAAATGGCTGCCCAAATGCCGCCTGTAGCGACAAGAGCTGTAGCGGCACCATCCCCATCATTCTTCGTCGCGTCATCCGCCTCATTCTTGAACAAAGCCTTCAAACACGTCATTGGCGACTGCACAAACCAAGCTGTCCCGTTGTCCTTTGAGTTCTTCTTTCCATTCCATAACAGCGTCCAAACCGGTGTTTGCCCCTCTGTCGCCGATGTCAAATCGTTTGGGGAGTCGGAGGTCGTGATGTTGTATGTCCAGCCTCTGTATAGGCCGTTCGATTTTGGGAGCGTGTGGTGGCAATCTCCCGTCTCGCCCTCCTCAACCAACTTCTCATGCTCGCCGGTGATTGAGACGCCTCGCACCAGGAGGTTGGGGAGGTAGGTTGTGTTGAAGACGTTCTGGCAGCTCAACCTGCTGTTCTGCATCGCGGTTGTCATGGCATTGGCGGCACCGTTACAGACCTCTTCTTGAGCTGAGGGATCGACGGACTGTTCTGTGTTGTTCATGATGTAGGTTCTGATTATGGTGTCGATTGTGACTTTGCAGTCGAGATAGAAAGATTTGCCGCAACATGGGGTGAAAGAGTTGAAGATGTTTGTGTTGTTTCGTGTTTTGGTGACGCTGGCCATCTGTTAGCCACAGTGGCCACAAGCAGGAAGGATGTGCCTCGAGATGTTGTTGCGAAAGATTAAGGTGAGCGAAAGGTGCAAACAAGAGTAATGAAGGTGAGACGAACTAAAGTGCACACTCCCTCTAAGCTTCGCCATCACTCAAATACACACTCTGCTGAACCCCTGACCAGTGGCTTCGCTGAACTGTATGTGTCATCTCTACGACACCCTCGTCTTTCTGGTAAAGTTCCCTATCGCCAATGTGCTCGATCTCCACAGTCCAGGTCAGATTAAAGTCCTCATCCCCCCAATTTTTGAACGTCACGTTCTGTATTCCTACCGCTACCATGCTGAAGTTTGCTACGTGTCATAGTGCTCTGGTGTAGTTGTCAATAGGACAGTCGATTTCGACGCAGCTGTTCGGCTCTGTTTCCTGGACAACCGCAAAGCATATGAGGCCAAGAGGTAGGAAGCATTTGAGCCAAGTGTTCGAGGAGCGCATGGTGAATTGGGTGATGCAAAAGATGTTGCCGTGGTTGTGAAGTGCTGAAGAATCGTGGTTTGCTCAATGCACGCGGTATAATATCAAAGTTGCGAGAGGGAAAAGAAGGGAAGAAGAACAGGGCACTGCTTAAACATGAAATGCGGACGAAGGCTCAGAGAACTCAGACTCTGTCTTACCGCCGATCCCATCCGTGCTCTATATATATAGACTGAATTATCCCTATCGCTCGGCTCATTTTGGACCATCAATGTCGGCTGTTATAGTACCAGCTAGGCGTGCAAGAACCTTGGGAGTACGGTGAACGAGTGTTAAGTTCAGAGAGGTTGGAGATCTTGTGGGTCGTCGCGGTTACGGGCATGCCGCCATGTGGGAATGGGTCCGCCAAGGCCCGCTAGAGTCTACCCCTTATCATGCCAAGAACTATGACGCCCGTCCCAGCTGTCTCACTCTCACGATAAGCTTCTATACCTTGGTATTTACACACCACATGGCAAAACTATATAAGCCATAGCGATCTTCATTTCTTTGTTCTAAACTATTAAAGCCCTAGATGAGCAATTCTGATCCCCGTTTTGAAGCACCTCGAACAGGTGCTGTTGCGCTTTGGCCTTGCGGAGGCAATGCTTTGCTACGCATCTAATCATGTCAAACTATCTTACACTCCTTCCCTCCTCCTCCCCTTACCCTTCCTCATGACCAATTCATCTACGAGCTGACTCCCTCTCCCTCTCACCCCTCCTAATCCGTTCCTCCTCATCGTCCCCCGAATCCGTCCCATCAAATCCACCGCGTCCCCTTCTTTTCCGCCTTCCTCCCCTATCTTCTTCTCTATCCCTCTTCCGTGCCGTTTGTACACCCGCCAAACTAGCAAGCCCCGCCATCTTCTGGGCCTCTTTGAGTAGTCTTTCACGGTTACGCGCCTCGCGTTCAGCGGCGTGAGGATCGATATCTTTCCTCGGTGCTTTCGGTGCTTCGGCTTTCTTGATATCTTTTAGAGAGCCGCGGGCGTTGGATTTGCTGTCGAAAATTGACACGGATCTTGGACCCTTCGGAGGAACGGGCATCTCATCCTTGGGTTTGGTGTCTCGGGTGGAAATTGAGTCACGGTTGGAGTCTCTGCCGGCCCTACGGGAGCGATGCGAGTCGCGATCCTTGTCTCTGTCGCCACGCCTGTCCGAGCCCCTGCGATCTTCTCTGTCGTTCCTATCACGGCGGCTGGAGCGCTGGCTGTCATTCTTCCTCGGGCTGCGAGAACGGTCCCTGTGTGAGCGGGTGGAGCGGTGTTTCGACTTGTCATCCCTATTTCGGTCGTCTCTATGTCTGTCCTCCCTATCATCCCTCTCGCGGTGTCGGTCTGAGCGCTCTCTGCCCTTCTCGTCCCTGTCCCGATGTCTATCGCGGCTACGATCTCTGGGTCTCCCAAAGTCTCTTTCTCTGTCGGAGTTGCGGTGACGATCAGAGCGTTCCTTGTCTCTCCTCGACCTGTGGGATTTCCTCGAGTCCGTAGGGCTAGCAGAGCGTGCTCTATCATCAGCTTCCTCTCCTGCTTGAGTATCGGGGTTGTCTGCCTTTGCGTCGCCATCGCCATTAGTGGCTTCTGCTTCTTCCCTCCTCCGTCTACGTCTTTCCCGCCGACGCTCTGATTCTTTCTCATCTTCATCCAATTCCTCATCCCTCTCATCTCGATGCCTATGATGTCTGTTCCTTGACCTCGACCTGCTTCTCTCGCTCTCGTCTCTCGGTCCATCCGCCCCGTTTTGGCTCTGGCTTTGACTTGATTGTCCAAGTTCCTGTCCATTCGCCCCAGAAAACTGACGTGGATGCGGTCTGTTGGAGCTGCCATGGCAGCCTCTAAAGTTGAGAACAGAGGTATTCGGAAGACCCTCTCTCATGGCCTTAGGACCCGTTGGTGCGTTGATGGGCACATCTATTGGGACGACTTGTGCGCCGCTGAAGGCCGCATTTGGCTGGCCATACCCATAGCCACCACCAGGTGTATTGCTATAGTTGGCGTTGCTGCTCAAGCCTCCGCTCTGATTAGGATACAGTTGGTCGCCGGGGTAGAGTTGGTCGTAGTTTCGGCTGTAGTTACCGTTCTGGTCGTAAGACTGGTCGTACTGGCTGTCTTGACCATTGATGTTAGAGTCGACATTATTGGCGATGTATTCATTAGTCTGCGCTTCAGTCGTGGCCGCACCTTCCTTCTCTGCATCATCTGGCTTGGCCTCAGAATCAGGCTTGGCGTCACCGTCTCCGGATTTAGAGCGTATTTCACGACCAAACTCATCAATGTTAGGATTAGACTTGGCGGTGCCGTCTTCCTTTCCATTAACTTGATACGGATCTTCTTTTTGGCCATTCATTTGTCCGTTCAACATACCAAAGTTGGGTGCGGGGAAGTTCTGATGACCAAAGTCATTCTGATAACCACCTCTGCTGTAGTCGCCGAAGCCTCCACGGCCTCGACCGCGTCCTCTGCCATAAAAGCCGCCACGTCCATACCCCTGTTGCCCGTACGAGTTATAGCCAGAACCACTACCAGCACGGTTTTGGAAGTTTGAGCCAAAGTCATTTGCATTAGAGTTATCATGGCCGGAGCCATTCCATGCTTGTTGACCGTATCCCCCATTCATGCCGTTCATCCCCATACCCATGCCACCCATGTTGTTTCCCATGCCGTTCATCCCATTCATGCCACCCATCATAGGCCCGCTCATCATCTGCTGCATCATAATCGGATCCATATTCATGCCGGGCATTCCTAAAGAATTGGTATTAGCTTCTGTTGCACACTCTTCCAGAAATCCTTTGGCTGCTGCTTCCGCTTCTTGCCGTGCCGTGAGACGTCTCTTCCTCCTTCTACGCTTATTCATCCCTGGCGTGTCCATGCGGACCTTGGAATATCCGTAGAACATCTACGATGCTGAACACTGGTGAGGCTCCATATTTCCACGGGAATGAGACTCAACAGTAGATTGAGGCCCATTGAAGAAAAGCAGATTCAAAAAGAGCCCTTGGGAAGGAACGGGGGTAGGAGAGAAACAGGCGGTAGTAAACGAGGTAGACTTACCCATCATGGGGAACCCAACACCGCCAAACGGCATCCCAGACTGCATCGCCATCATCATTTGCATTTGCTGCATCTGCGACATGGAACTGATATCTCCCATTCCGCCCATCATTCCTATGTTTGGCATTCCAGTAGTTGTCGCCGCTCCGTTGATGGTGGCTTCAGGCGTCGCGCTCTTGTCTTTCTCGTCGACGTTTTCCACGCCTAGTGTTGATTCTTGGCCTGGCGCAACTTCCTGAATATGGTCAACACTGGTCCTAATGGGTATGGAGCTGTATAGTTTCGGCTTCGGGTGAGATTTGACTGGTTGGACAGGGCGTACTTCTATGGATTGTTGCGGGACATCCTCCGGACTCTGAGCTCCTGCAACATTATCCTCTGGCTTGGTTTCCTCTCCATTGTCTCCGTTCACTCGTGCGGTGGTTATGGCCTCGGCATCCTTGCTTGGCGCATCTCCCTCCCCGACCTGGGTATTATCCTCCTTCGGCTCCTCGACAGCATTTGGATGCAACACAGACACAGACGTATCAATCGGCGTCTCCTTAGCAGCCTTCGCCTCGGCTGCAGCCTTCTTCTTCTCCTCCGTTCTCAGAAACACCTTAATAGTTGTTCTCAATCCCTTATGAGCGAGGCAGTCTTCTGCGCTTAAAGGACTGTGTTCGCACACTCGGCAAGTGGTTGGGAGGTTCTGCTGACCTGGGCTGTGTCAGTACTTATCTCCTGGAACGCGGATCTCAATAAAGCTGAGTAAGGTCACGGTGAGGTGGTACAGGCGAGAAGAGCTGGGTGGTAAAGACTGGGTAGGGAGCAGGAAAGGGCGGAGGTGAGGATGAGATGGAAGCGCATACAGTTCTCGCAAATAGCCTGCTCGCAGCAAGGCAGACGGAAAGCATTAACGGCTAGCTTGCTGCAGATTGCGCAGCGGAGCTTGATGGGGATGTCGTCTTGGGATAGAGACCTTTTCACATTAGCCTTTTATCCCCTATCTTCTATAATCTTTGTGGGCGCATACTCAATGAGCCCGATTTGAGCTGGGGTCATGGCTGTGGCCGCGGAAGCCATGGTTGATGTTTGCGTCGGCTCTCGCAGTTTACAATGTGCTGGTGTTTAAAGGACGAAGCGATGTGTCTATAGATATAGATGATTTCAGGCCGTGATCAAAGTGCGCATCGTTGACTCAATAGGCCCGTGGTGATGCTGAGGTTGAGTGGCCTGGGAGGCGGTTGTCGTGTTTCCACAAAAGTCGCGCGCGCGGCTTCGATTGGCTCGTATCACCACGTGATGACGATAAGAGGCGTTTCTTCTGCGCCTGGAGCGGAGCTTAGCTCAATTTGACAATTGCCAGATGTTTCAATAAAGCTCTGGCGAGAATGAGAAGTATCACATTGATTGTATTTCAATACATCGGTCTCCGCTGTTGAAATACAATCCTGATAACATCAATACCAAAATCCTTTAATCCTTTGGGTTAGCAGCTTGGACCCAGATTTGTGAACAGCTCATTACCCTACTCTCATTCCACAAGATTGTACGCAGTTAAGGCCGCCTTCAGCCCAGTTCCAAAAATGAGAGTCAGCGACACGTTCTATAAGCTGGATCCGATTGAGATCTCGAGCTTTCAGACAATGATCCGTGAATACTTCCTGGCGTCTCAGCTCCATCCACAGCCGCAGCGACGTAGATATTTTTAACGAGCCAGTCGTTGCTCATCAGAATGTCTAGCTGATATTTTAAGGTTCCCAGGCCACGTCTTTAAAGTTGGCTCATAAGGTGGACTTTCAGCCTTACGCTTGGACATGGTTAGCCGTGTCTCATGAAACTTAAAACCAACCGGTTTAAAGCTTGCCGTTCGAGTCATGCCCCGGCCCTTTTGCCTTCCCAGGGCTATACTCCAAAGAAAGGAGGGTACATCGAGCGGCATGAGATTATGAACTCTGCCAATGACCAAAAAGCGGACTTGCCGGTGATAAAGGTGAAAGTCTTGAGTGGTGAGCCGTCATCCGCATCTGCCTTGGCTATGCATACTGTGGCTTGTTTTCACGAGAACGCCCCGGGCCGCTCTACTCGCGATGTCTGCTTATATGATTCCAAGACATATCGTAAGTCTAATAAGCTCGAAATTTAGCCAGGTTATTCAATCTTTTAAGTCAAAGTTTTCGAGGTGCGATACGCATCCACATTCACAAAGTTCAAAAGTCTTGGCAGTGAATGAAAGGTGGCTGTTCTGGATAAATACCCCACCAGATCAGGTTATGCGCGTCATTGTGGATGATCAGCTGCCACCCATGTTCACACATCGTCAGACACAAGCACCCACTAGGGACAGCACAAACAACCTATAACACCATACCACACCTGCACAAGCGTTTACACCTCGAAGCAATTATAAATGAACAATAATTACTACCAATACCCGCCAAACAACAACAACTACTACCAACCACCGAATCTAACGCCCGGATACCAGAACCAGAACAACATGGGAGTAAGTGACGCAATACTGAAGTTACCGCGCTGTCGTAACGACACTGACAGGATATAGCTCGCATCGAAGATGGCAGCGGCCAGTGCAGGAGCGTCAGCACAGTATGGCGGACAGCAGTACGGCGCACCACCAGGACAGCCTCCTCGTTCAGGTCAACCACCATACGTACGTACTCGACCTCACCGTCGCATCACATTTGCTAACTAATTCGCGACAGCCGACCGGCGGCGCACCACCACAGCAGTATCAGGCCTACCAAGGCGGACCACCCCTCCCAGGCGGACCACCCCCCCCAGGCGGCCAGTCACCATACGGAGCTCCTCAGGGACAGTATGGCGCACCACCACCACGTCAGGCAGAGCAAAACTCATCCGCCTACCGTGCTCTTCTCCAGCAGACGATCCAGGAGAAGAACATCCACAGCATCTTCGCCGACCCACAGATCCTCGACCAGATCTGTTCCGTCGCGCCACAGAAAGTTCAGCAGCTCATCACACAATGGAGGATCGAGCCTGAAATCGCGCAGGATATTGTCAAGTTGAGCTTGTTCGATATTATTGTTTTCTGCGACGACTCCGGCTCCATGGCATTTGAGGAGAACGGCGAGCGAATCGCCGACCTAAAGCTCATTCTTTCCAAGGTCGCATTCGCCGCCACCCTCTTCGACCAAGATGGCATCGAGATCCGCTTCATGAACTCTGATCTCCAAGGCAACAACATCCGCAGCTCCCTGGAAGTCGAGCAGATGGTCCAACGCATACAATTCAAGGGGTTGACGCCTATGGGCACCCAACTCCGCAACAAAGTGATCGAGCCACTCATCGTCCAAAAGGCGCGCTCGAACCAGCTCCGCAAGCCGGCCCTGGTAATCATCATCACGGACGGCCAGCCGGCCGGCGAACCAGTAAACGCCGTCTTCGACGCCGTGCGCTACGCCTCCACCGAGCTCAATCGCACGCAGTACGGCAAGGGCGCAGTCAGCTTCCAGTTCGCGCAAGTCGGAAACGATCTTAGGGCGAGGGAGTTTCTGGGGAAGCTGGATGTTGAACCGGGGATTGGCGAGCTGGTGGATTGTACGAGTAATTTTGAGGTGGAGCAGGATGAGATGAGTCAGATGCAGCCGCCGGTGGATCTTACGCCGGATCTGTGGTTGCTTAAGTTGCTACTGGGGGCTGTGGATAGCAGTTACGATACTAAGGATGAGAAAGCTGGGAGGGCGCCGGCTCAGCAAGGCTATGGCCAGCCACAGCAGGGCCAGTATGCTGCTCCGCCACAACAGCAGCAGTATGGTCAGCCTCCACAGGGTCGGTATGGCGCTCCACAGCAGCCACCACATGGTCAGCCTCCACAGGGTCAGTATGGCGCTCCACAGCAGCCACCACATGGTCAGCCTCCACAGGGTCAGTATGGCGCTCCACAGCAGCCACCACGTGGTCAGCAGCCACAGTACGGTGCTCCTCAAAGTCAGGGTCAGTATGGAGGTCCTCCACCACCGGGTGGACAGTATGGACAGCAGCCACCTTATGGACAGAACCCGCAGTTCAGTGCCCCGCAAAAGCCTCCTGTAAGTCCAACCTCTAAATCTAAAACTAGCTCTTCTATGTGCTAACTTTACGCAGAAGTATTAAGTAGATATGAGACAATTGCTGAAGTAGTGGCGGCCTTGAGAGACGTAGTTTGAGAATGATACTAGTTAACAAGCTTCATTAAAATGAAAAATCTTTCGTAACGTTTCGAACTAGAAGACCGTTCAGGCCAATAGAATTGAACAAAAATAGCCCCCATGCGGAGTCGAACCGCAGACCTCGTCATCTCTTCAAGATTCTCGTTTGGGTTAACCAACTTTCATTTTCCCTACGAGTGACGCGCTCTACCACTGAGCTATAGGGGCGTTTTTGTTGCGGGCTCACAATTATTTGAAGTTAAGACCTAATAATGTTTGGAAGAAAGTATGAAATGGAAAGGCCAAGGCGCTTGCACTTTCGTCCATCTAGACAGCGGGCGGCCATAAGTCGCGCAAACAGGGTGTAGCATTTGGGCGAAGTTGCAAACGGGACCTTTGGCCCACTTGTCCAAGCGACTTTCAAGAATCAAGATGCATAAAGAGGTCTCACAGCAAACAACACACAGATTTCAGATTTCAGAATATAGTTGCTTATTATACCTCTCAACTTTTGTTTAACTTTCTGCTATTGAACGATCTGTCTCTTATCTGGCAAACCCGAACTCAAACTCCTTCCTCTTCCTTCCGCACCTTCCCCACGGCTAATCTTCAGTTTGGACCCCCCCCTCCACCATTTCGCCAAGACGCTCCCAATGGTGAAACTGACAGCTCGGGATCAAAGGATCCACGAGATGCACACAGGAAGGCACGCGATTGCTGCGGCTAAGATTTGCCGCCAACGACATGACACGATCACGTGTAGTGCGTGCATTCGCCCGCGTCGGCGTGTTACACACTTCTTTGTGTTACGGCGGGTTGGAGAGTTGAGAATGTTGGCAACACCATGACGGAAATGCTGAAATGTAGTCGATATTGAGGCCAAATGACTCGTACCTAACCTCGAGCTCGCTGTCGCTCACTGAGTTAATTGGTTAATATATGAACCCCAAAGGAAGTGAGGACTGAAAATCTGAAACGAGGAGCAGGGAGGAGCACAGAACTTCCATCACCTCGGGCTCCTAATCCTCGACAGTTTCGACCAACACGCCAAGGCAGTGAAGACTGAGCGAAAATAATCGGAAGCAACAACGATGTCCGACCCAGGATTGACACTAGCAAGAACCGTCGAGCTCCAGCTCGCCCTTCCCGTAGCTCAACGGCAGTGGCGACTACCGCGTTTCCGACAGCGCCGTCAGCAACATGACGAAAAGCCCACAATTCCTATCATCTTGGATAAAGCCGACAGCTTCAAGGCAAAAGTAAAACCTAAGGGCAAAGCTATCTATCCTTTCCTCCGAGTTGGATCTATAAACCTCGGCGTTACTAGTGTCGTCGGCATTATGATAGTGGCATCTTTCTACCTCCTACTGCTTTTCTCGGGACGATGGCGAGATGGCTCGGCAGAATTGGTATTGGTGAGGAGTGAGCAGACAAGACTAAGCATGCCAAGTAATCTGATATGGGAGGGTAATGAAGGAGTAGCCGGAAGTAGGAGTCTGGATAGTGATTTGGAGGTTGGCTTTGAAAATGATTTAACCGGTTGGTGCTTCTTCATCACTTCTGCTGCTTCCCCACTGCTTGGGCCCCGTTGGAGACGGCGCGAGGAGGGAGAATCGATTGCGCATGAGATACTGACCAATTCCAGGCCCAAGCTCACCAACATCAAACAACTCAGTAATCTTCATCTACGGCGAACGAACCTTTGACGACGCAGCGGAGTCCTGCAGACGGGTAGGAGAAACTTTATGGAACCCAGACACCGCCGACGTGAAGACCCTGTCTCGATATTTCTCGTATTTATAAACCCAATTCAAACACCCCGATCTGGAGAAAACCTACGCCGACACTCGGTCATCAAGGGAAAAGGCAAATAAAGATTACTTCTGGATCGCACCCAAGAAAGCAAAGCCAGATCACTGGGATGCCCGTGTCATTGCCCGCGACGGCTTCATTAGCCATGGTGAGCCTGGACAAAAGTTTTCCGCCCTATGCACCAACTCCGCTCCATATGCTATGAATGGTACATACGATCCCCAGAAGCTGTGGCAGGTAGTAGTGGACAGCAATCATGAGGTGCTGGTCGGTTATCGAGACAGACGGAGTTTCCGGTTCACGAATGTCCGCTATGCTCCTCGTCCTAAGCGCTGGGAGCATAGCGAACTCCATATCGGCGAGAATAAGGACGTCAAGGACGTCATGAAGAACGGCAAGACCTTTTCAGCGCGCGAAAACCCGAAGAAGTGCTGGCAGAAAGAGTGTGGGAAGAACCACCAAGAGTGTGATGAGGATTGTTTGAAGCTTAATATCTTCACCCCTTACCTTCCCAATCAACGGAGAAAGAAGTTGGAGAATGATAAGCTGAGGCCAGTCATGATCTGGATCCATGGCGGGAGCTTACTATCCGGTTGGTCTGCCGATCCGACATTTGATGGTGGGAATCTGGCGAGTAGAGGAGATATTGTGGTTGTGACTGTCAATTATCGACTTGGCACTCTTGGCTTTTTGGCGCTGCCCGGTAGCGTTGGGCATGGGTCGAAACCTCACTACCCCGAGCAATATGTGGGAAACTATGGATTACGGGATGTCTCTACAGCTTTGGACTGGGTTCGGCTGCACATCCACGACTTTGGCGGAGACAAAGACAAGATCACCGTTGCTGGACAATCTGCAGGTGCTGCTCTTGTGCGCGCATTATTGGCGTCGGAAGGCATAGAGAAGAAATTCGATAAGGCGATCCTCATGTCCGGTCTCGGCGGCAACGGTCAACTCGACCATTTCAGTACTTACTTGACACCCTATGAGTCGTACAACAAGAGTATCGTCCGATGGATAGGCCGAGTCTGGACCGAGCCTGTGAGACCTGCTGGATGCTCGAACATCAAAGATATACATGCAACGTTGGACTGCATGCGTAATGCTACACTTCCGGAACTGGTCAAGATGTCACCACCAGCCGCCTATATAGTCCAAGACGGCGGCTTCCTTCGCAAGGAACGATTAGGCTTCTCAGCCAAAGTAACGGGAGCTCGCAGTTGGAACCCCGCCCTCCTCCTCGGCACGATGAGGGACGACGCAGCTGCGATGCAAACCTGGCCACCAACCGACTTTTCCGTAAATGTTGCGGACTTCCTCAAGACCCAAGGCCTCAAGGGTAATCCCTTACTTCTCGAAGAGCTTGAGGATTCCGGCCTCTCCTCCAGCCTCCATCCCCCCGGGATTTCAGGTAACCAGAGCCTTGATGTGTTTGCGGAGGTGGCGAGATTGGCGAATGATCTGAATTTTAGGTGTGCGTCTCAGGCTACGGCGTGGGCGGCGAGCCATCATGCGAATCCGCCGAGTACTTATCCGTTTTTTGATTCGAGAAACGTCTATTTGTACGAATTTAACAGGGCTTATCAATTGGTTGAGTATCCGACTGGAAAGCTGCATGAGCTTTGTAGTCCCGGTAGTGGAAATCCGGCACTGGCGGAGTATATGAAATGCCATTCAGGGGAGCTTTATTACGTCTTCGGGACCCTGGCATATCTTGGGTTGCCGGATAGAGATGGGAAGGATTACGATTTTCAACGCTACATCGCCGACTCATTCACGTCTTTCATTCGATCCGGCTCACCGAATCCCGACACTGAGTGGCTTCGCTCCCGTGGCTATACTTCAACCATCAAGATGATTGAAGGGAGCGATAAGTGGAAGTCAGCAGGTGGCAGTAAACACGGACATAGCCAGATACGGATTCTTGAAGAGGGAGGCGGACATAATGAGGGCTTGGTGGGAGTCGATCAGTGCAAGGCGTTGGGTATGCCGCTCAATTATTATGCGCAGCATTGGAGCATGGAGGGGAGGGGGAAGGCGGAGAGGCTTGATAGTTTGTATGGGAAAGGGAATTTAAAGCGTAGGTAGGTGAGGGTGAGACTGTCAGTGCCAGTGCCAGTTCCTACTAAGCTTGCTGATGAGGAGATACCGGACGATGACACCCAGCCACTCTCTCTGGCGGCAGAGATAGCAAAGCATGACAAGGAAGTTGTATCGGCGCCAGAGGTGAAGGCAGCGGTCGACTGGCCCATAGAAGACTTCAATGCCACAGAAGCTAACGAACTGTTTAGTATCGACCTCTCAGACGTCGACCCTGAAGTATTGGAGGATACGGATTTCACGCCCGAGGAGCTGGGTGATATGGGGTATGTCCTGCCTGATGCGTGGCAGACTGCAACTTCTGAAGCACCAAGTATGCATCATCATTGTGGCTGGAGGTGGCGGTTAGTGGAGTGGATTGGAAGATGGAAGCTAGTCTTGGGTGTCTTTTGGAGTTGGGTATTTTGGATGTGGAGGGTCAGACGGCAGGCGTTGGAGAGACAGCGGCGGGAGAAGGAGGTTAGAGGTTTGCTGAATGGGCATCAGTATGTGGGTATGGATACATGAATTTCTAACAAATTTTGGTATGTGCTGTTTAAGCAGCCAACTGCCACGATCATGGTGATAATTGAATTTAATATAGGTCGGGTGTAGGTATGTGTCTAGGTGTCATGTGGGAGGAGTTTTGGCATGGTACATGCATAGGTGGGTGAGTAGGCAGTCGGAGTCGACGTAAGACCATAATTCATTTATTTCCGTATGCTTACTTCCACTACTAGCTAAGGCTAGGCGCTGTAGCTAGCCAATCTGCTTCTTCCACGGTGTCTGAGCCGCGTGTAGCTTGCAGCCTCCTCCATGCACTCAATAAACCCGGTGTGTAATGAACAGTTCTACATTCTCGCAGAGCTATCTAAACAACCCTCAGCCGTGCAGGTGTGCACTCTTGAAATCAGGCCTGCCCCTGATCTAAAGTTTAATCGTGGGCTGCCGCATAGCTTTTTCCGGGACAGTATCCCACATCGTGCTTTAGGGGTGTCCGCACATGTGTAGTCATTTTTGTCGGTGATGATGGCCTGCCGAGCTGGTGGTCATATTCTTTCAGTTCAAAGGATGCAAGCTGAGCTGCTTGAGTTTGAGCTCGTTGCAACCGTCTCTGTCTCGGACTTACTTGTAGCACTGCGATTTTTTGATGTATGTCTGCAATGGTTAGGGGCGAGCTATTGGAAAGCCAGATCGATATTTCTCTGTTAAGGCTTCGTCTTCATAGACAGGCTTGCCGTGAGAGGTGAGTTTTATATCAACACAGTTGCGTCTTCCGCACCTTGCCGTGGATGTGAGAGGTATCTAGCTGTCATTGTGCGAGAAATGGCCAGGATACCTGCATAAGGTGAGATTGGGATTTTATAGGCAATTGGTGAGTTTCATCTTCCCACTTGACGAGGTAATCTGGTCCGACTGTTCCTGGTTTTCTCTCTGCAGTGCTGCGATACTGCCGCTTCGTCCCAAACAGGAAGTCGTGTTGTGCCTTGACCGTCTGGCTTAACTTTCAGAGCCCCCGGGGTTATGGCGTCGTCAACCTGATAGACGCCAACGCTTGTTCTTCGTCAACTCGTCACAGTATCGCCAAATTGAACATAGCCTGGACGGAAGGGCGACTAGACCCAAATAGGCGAGACTCACCTTCAGCTTAGGCGACAGAGCCACACCCGCCGCATGTTTCCAACCCATCGCCCCGGGACAAAGTTTCCTGCAAACTCCGATACAGAACACCGATCCCAGACAATCGACTTCGTACCAGCAAGTAAAGCCACACGCATCCAATTGTCACCGAACTTCGAGCCCTTGTAAGTAGAACGTCAACTCCTTCAAGATATAGCTTCGAGCTTCACTTTTCGAGCTTCGGCAATTGAGCTCTGGACTCCGAATTTCGAGCCCGTCATTCGAGCCTATCGTGCCAATCGAGCCAATCGAGGGCTTGTTTTGAGCCACGAAAAGAGAAACTAACTGCGAAAAGAGAACGAGACACCAGAAGAGAGACGAGACCTAGAAGAGGAAACAAGAGAGAGCAGACTTGTTTGCTTCGCTTCACTCACCTTCTACACCACCGAAGCAGCGCATCTTTGTTCGGACATCTTCCAAAGAGCTTCGGGCCGGTCCCTTGAGCTTCAATTTCGAACCTATCGAGCTTCGAATCACCATTTCGAGGCCGTCGAGCCCGGAAAAGAGAAGCGAGCCACGAGAAACGAGCTCGGGAGAAGTTACCACCTTTGCTTCGCTTCACTCGAATCCGTCGAAACCTCCGAAGCTGCGAACCGTCGTTTCCAAAAATCCTCGTACGAGCTTCGCTGCACAATCTTCGAACGAGAAGCACACCTTCGTACGAACCGCACTTTTCGAACGAAAGCTTCGCTCGGGCGAAGCAGATTAAACATTCTTATCACACGTGGCAATCTCGCGCGGAAAATTTTGAAGGATAAAGCGCTTAAGTTCGTCGCGTCAGCCTTGTTGTTTACATTCGTTTTTCTCACCCACGACGTCGCCATCGCCCCGAACAGTAAACACATCAACATCCACGAAATACAAAACACGCAACACACAACCATTACCTTCAATTGAATATATGAATTGGCTACTCAAGTCTAACTAATTTTCCGCTTCCACCATTCTACAAGATCGATTTTACACAAGGCTACCTCAAAAGTTCGTAAAGTGTAACAATACCTACTGTCGCAATCCCGCCGCCGCCACGCCGAAACCCAACTTTCTACACCAACCACTCAGATCCCTGAATACAAACTCCGATTCGGCTCTATACCTTTAGAGAACTCGGCATAATTTTTTAACAACATACAAATTTCTCAAAGAGCTGCCCATCGGACCGCACCCATACAATTCTTCCACTTTCTCATACAGGTTGTTCACAATGGCTAAGAAGAAGAACACTGCTGGCCACCGTAAGGAGAGAAAGGAGCAGGAATTGAGGGGACCAGAGAGCCACGCGAGCGCAGAGAACAACGAGTCTGCTTCTCAGGGCGACGATACACGAGATTTCGAGCACGAGGCCACCCTGATGAAGGCTGAACAACTCGCTCAGCATATCATCGCCGAGGCCGCCACAACTGGTAGCGATGACCACGAAGGTGACACATTAGTTGCAGCTGAATTTGGCAGCAGTGAGGGTCTCAGCAGCCCAGAGCAGGTCACCAGCGATCAGTCTTTCACAAGCAGTCCACCACGCCGTCTTCCTCCACCTCGTGTTGCAACAGCTGTTAGCAGTTCCTTCAATCCATACACGAGCCCACAATATACCGCCAGTGTCCGCAAGAGCCAGAAGAAAGAGCCACATATAGACGACACCGACAAGAAGCATGCATACCCCAAGATGGATACCGCTTTTGCTACCGACACATTCTTCCAGCCGCCACGCAAGGCCCGTACACACAAGTGCACGACTTCAAGAACTAAGAATGTCATGGGCGGACCAAATACTTTGAATCCTCAATTCGAGACGATCGTTGCAAGTGCCAATGTCTACGGCGAGCCTGCCACGAAAGACCAGTTAAACAAGTTCAAGGCCGTGTCTGACAAAGTCGATCCGCCTCACCCACTGGGCCTCACGGAGGGCGTTTCTCCAACGTCTCTAGACTTCAAGTCCTTCTCCAACAATGAGAAGCAGAAGTTTAAGAAGGACAACAATATCATGAACACCGGATTTATAGGCTATACGGGTGGTAACGTTGATGAGAAGGAGGCTGGACATCAGCGTCGCAATATGCTTGACAACATGGACCTACCAATGATTGATATGGACATGGCCAACCCAAGAAGGAAGCTGTCCAGATCCGAGAGGAGGTCTCTGGATACCAGCTCGAGCTCTAGCTTGCGCCGCAGAACCATTATCACCATTGCTCAGGTCAAGGCTGTTATGGCCGATACCAGGAACAGAAGCTCCGTTAATGGGCGTATGGACACTCCGAATACCTCCAATGGCGACTCCTCGCAAGATGATTTTGTCGAGGACGGTGATATCATGGCGGATATGGATGATTTGCAGAGACGCAGCCGTGAACAGTCCCCGGTTCGTTCCTGTATGACCAAGACGCAGACGCATGTTGCCGGTAAGCTATTGCAGACTCTCAATACAATGGAAGCACAGAAGACTATCCAAGATGAAACTCTGAAGCAGGGGACGACCGATGACGCTGAGGCCTTACAGGCCAAGATTGAGCGCATGAAGGCTGAGATCGCCGACATCGATAACACCAGCAGTGAGACGGAGGCTTTTATAACTAAAAAGCATGCCGAGAACAAGAAGGACATCCAGCAGAAGATAGAAATGGTCGCGATCAAACTCGAAGCTTTCCGGAAGCAAGGACTCGGGGACCTCTGCTTGACGCAAGCTGAGATGCAAGCTTTGGCCGATCCCACCGAGGATGTCGTCAAGAAGGCAGGAAAAATCATGGACTCCGCAGATGATACCTACAACAGGCTTAAGCTCCTCCAAAGGACGACGACCGAGGAGGACAAAACTTTCTCAGCCGATCAGCTTGGTGATGATTTTGTCACGATGGTTGCCGAGACGCCACTCAAGTCCAAGGCAGTCCAGTCGGAGCAGTCCAATGGCTATGAGTCTGAGGACACTGCGATGCCAGATGTGCCACTTAACCAGAGACCTACCACTCCTGTCTCTGAGTCCTTTGACGATGTCGAGCAGGTACAGGCGCCCACGTCGTCCATATCACCTATGTATGGTTCTCTGCCATGCACTGGAACTTCCCTCATTACATCCCACGAAGACTATCAGCAGACTCCGTCTGTACTGGTAGCCTCGGTTGACACGGCTCCAGCAGCGGATGCGACGAATGATGCATCCGCTACAGCCACGCCGAGGTTCAAGCAGATGTCTTGGGCGGAAGAGATGGACGAGGCGGATGATCAGGTGGCTCGGAGCAGACCAGCTGCAATGGAGCAGCCGATTGCCGTCAAGACGCAGGCCGTAACGGACGAGAGTGAATCCGCTAAACTCGACTGTGATCTGAAGCAAGAGTCCGGTGACGGAGCAACCTTGGCACATCTTGAGAAGAAGGTGCCTCGCGCTGGAATCAAGGGTCCTAATGCTGATTCATTGGTGTCTGTCGAAGTTTCCGCAGCAGTTCCATTGTCTCGAGTTCCTCTTCTGGAACCGCCACCAAAAGGATCTGAAAGTCTTGTCGACGCTTTTGATGGCATGAGACTCGGTGACGAGGGACCGAAGTCGATCCAAACTCCGCCGGCTGACCTCGACACCACGATGAGGTCACCTACTAAGACCCCGCTTCTGCAAGCTGTGGAGGTATACGTCAAGAACATAGGGGCTGCTAATAAGGGGGAGGGTAGCATGCAAGCTGCTGATTTTGAGACGGCAAAGGCTCGTCCGTTGCCCATTCCAGTGCCTGGTGTCATTACCGGGTCCCTAAGCTCGCTCCAAAAGAGGAAGAAGAGGGCCAAGTCTAAGAACAAAAAGGGCAAGGAGCCCGAGACAGCGGAGCCTGCAAATACTTCTGCACTCACCGTTGCATCTGCGACTGCGGCTACCAACATGAGTACTAGAGAAGAGCTACAGAGAGTCATTCTAGACACATCTTCCACGAGGGAGCAAGTCAACGCAGCATATGCAGCTATGCGAGCAATGCCACCTTCTGATGAAGTTACCAAAGTTTTTACGATCTTCAAGGAAATTGTCGGAGACGGGAAGGACTTTATTCCTGGGAAACGCGAGGATGCACACTGCAAGACGCTCCTGGACTTTGATAATTACAGGCAATTCAGCGGCAAAATGAATGGCCCTCAGTATCAGGAGTTTGCGGACAAGAATAAGAAGGGCAAACTTCAGGATATAGTTGCTTGTGAGAAGATGAGACAGACCGACTTAGTTGCTGCCGCCTCCAAGAGCAATGCGTCTATTGGCCATCATGATTCCATCGTTCCTGTTGACGACAACGATGACAACTCGTCCGAGATGGCGTACACCAAGGCAACCCTTATAGATGCCTGGGCTTCTATTGTTGACCACGGAAGTTGGCTCTGTGAGATTGATAAAGCGTTAAAGGAAAACCAGGAGGAGCTGCACGCCACCAGTGGCCTCTTCAAGTCTGTCCACCGCAGAGTGGGTAACCTGGAGGATTGGAAGCAGGGCAAGATAGGCGAATTGCAAAAGAATGTTTCCAGTATCTCCGAAATGACCAAGGAGCTTGAGGAGAGAGAGGAACGCATTGAAGTCAGAATCAGCGATCTTCAAGACAGTTCCCTTCAGCTCACCTCTGGTGATGAAGGAAAAGAGACAGATGGCACCGATGATGGTGTTTCTGCCACAATCAATCGCCTTTCCCAGAAGATTAGGAACATCGAGTGCGGCATCAAAGTTGCCGAGAGGAGCATTGAAAAACATGCAGTCGTTCGCGAACAGGAGCATCTGGGAGACCACTTCAGGATGGAGAATATTGAGGGAGAGGTTTATGCTATTGACTGCAGAATGACAAACGTCGAGGAAACTAGTGGAGAAATGACAAAAGAAATCCGGGACATCAATGGAAAAGTCGAGGCTGCAGGCGCAACTGCGGGGAGAGTGTTCCTCACATGCAGTAATTTGGAGGGAAAGGTCGACACAAACCTCGCTGATGTCGCCAAGCTCAAGACCAATCTTCAGACAGGCATTCGTAGCGCCAAGGAAGAAATTGGTGTTCTCGAGAACAGCGTCAACTATGCTAGGCAGAAGGTCACTGAGTGCGTCAAGAACGATAATCTCACCAGGGCGAAATGCTCCGATATCCACATCGCTTTTGGTACGCTGAAGAACGACTTTCAAGAGATCGAGAAGCAATTCAACATCGTTGTTTCACGCGCCAAGATCGGGAAAGTAGCGTACATCTTTAAGAGCATTGAGGACCAGACACAGACTTCGAATTTAGTCCAACGTCAAGTTGCAAGCCTGCAGAAGGCACTCGTGACTGCTGAGACAGACACCGCCACCAGGCACTCCTCTCTTAATTCCCAGCTCACCGATTACGTTGATGCACTTGATATAGAGGTCAAAGCCCTTTCCAAGAACTTCGCAAGCTCTGACAGCAGAGTGACTGGACTGGGTACCAAGATTGAAAAGGCCGTCGAAGAGTTCCGTGGCAAGGTTGGAGCGACGAGCGACAGAATTGCGGGCCAGTCAAGCAAGATTAGCGATCTCGAGCGTCGCATCATCGCTTATGGGCGCGAGAGTGACAGATTGAAGCAGACGCTTGGGTCTCGTGATGCTGCAATGGAGGTAGCTCGCAAGGACATGCAGAAGGCTACCACGACCGTTAAGGACTTCTGCAAGAAGACGGATATTTCTCTCGCTGCCAATAAGACGAAGAGCGAGAAGCTGGAGAAGCTGGTCAATGACAGCCATTCAGTCGTGAAGAACATGGCGGAAGAGACGGAGAGGCTGCGCCATGAACTTGATGTAGCCAACATGGAGATTGATGCCGCCAAGAATTCCGCCAAGTTCTCGGGCTCCGAATCCAGCAGACAACTCAAGGCGTTGGCTGACCACAATGGTAGCTTAAATGAGCACGACGAGCGCCAGAACAAGTTGGATGATCGCCTCTTCCAACTTGAGGGCCTTATCACTGCGGCAACCAAATCCAATGGTCATAGCATCCGCTTGGCTGAGCTCGAGAAGACAGTTACTGGTCTTGACTTCCAGCTCAACATTGCTCAAATTCCGTCGAACAAACCAGCAAAGCTGAATAAGGAGGCATCTCGGAATGGCAAGCTAATTGAGGATACTGAGAGTGTGAGATCCGCTCCTCCGATGAGCGATGCTGGAAGAAAGCCAAAGCCGACAAAGAGAGGTCGCGGCAGCGTTATGTTCAGCGATGATGGAGACACCGGTGCGCATGTCACCAGTGAGGGCACTACGACTGTCATCAAGGCCACCCACGAGGTATGTCGCGCTGCAAGATCTGCATCGGATAGCAAACGTGCCAAGGACAGACACGAGTTCTTGAAGAAGCCATGGATGACCAGTCGCGTACAAATCCCGGTGCAGTCAACGATGACTGCGGCGTACGAGGGATACAAACTCCATGATGCCATCGGTGCCCCTCAGCCAATTCAGCCACCAAAGGAAGACGTCTCGTCTTCAATGACAGCTGCTGCTAAGCCAATTGGGCCACCTGCCAATTCCAGCACTGAAATCGCAAAGGGCGCCTCAAAGAAGACAACATCCGTTAACCTTCAGCCGATTCACCCACCACTGGTGAGTACTGTCAACCATCTCCAGAGGTCCGTCTCCTTCTCCACCAACACCAACACGGCTCCTAACAACATCCCACGCATGCCAGCAGTCATGAGGAAGAGCTCACCAGTCTTCGTCTACGACCCAATCCGCCTCTTCCAGAGATCTGCCTCTTCGTCTAAGTCCAACGCGGCACCAGGAAGTGCGCCACTCCCACAAGGCCGTTTTCCAACCCCACCAACTGCGGGCCCACCAGCTGTCACTTATCGTCCGCTTCCTCAGCTGATGGGCCAGCAACATATGGGTCAACAGATGGGAGGTCAGATGGTGGATGGACAAACTGGAGAACAGATGATGTGCGGTGCTCCCCCATTCCATATGCCAATGCACATGTTCGGTCCAGGCCCAGTTCCGGTTCCAGATCTTGGCCACTGCCTGGGGGCCCACATTCCAGGTCAGGGATATGAGCCGATTACGGGACAGAGTGTGCCAAATCCAGCGCAGCAGGGCATGATTTCCCCTCCAGTGTATGAACCGAGCATGGATTCAGTCGAGAACAGACTCCGCGCCCTCGCAGACACGGCATGGAACCAGGGATCTAGGTTGGAGCAGGTCGCTTATCATGAGTCGAGGATGGCGAAGGATTTGGAGGATGTGAAGGTGGATATCAAGATGGCACGGGAGGGGATGGAGGCTAAGATGGAGAGAATGATGAAGGAGAAGGTAGAGATGTTGGAGGCGCAGATGCACAGGGATAGGCATATGTTTATGGCTGTGTTGAGCCGGATGGGTGTTGGTCCTGAGTTCTTTCAGAACCTTTAGAGCCGTGAAGGGAGATGCCAGCGTTGTGGCAAGAAGTTGAGGACGTTGAGCAATATGGCATGGGGTTTTGGGTGTATGAGAGCATAGCGGTGTCGTTGCATGGCGGCGTTGCTCAGGGGATTCTGCTGAGACACTCGAGTGAAAGGAGTGTGTGATAAGTGGTGGCAGTAGCGAGAGAGTACTGTATACCGGAGAGGTAGATGGTGATCTCTGGAAGCAGACGAGAGTGCGTTGCTAGCGAATTTGGCGTCGGTGTCAGTTGGGGTGGTGGCGAGGATGCCTGCGTATTTGTGGCTAGTAATGGATAAAAGGGGTGCTGAAAGATCGAGTCTCATGTGATAAGTGATTTCAGAAGTGGAGACTTCATCTCTTTTATGTCCCTGTATCTTGTTATGGGTCGTATGCTGCTGCGCCCTTGAGAGCTTGACAACTTAGCCCTGTCACTCAAGAAAGGAATTCTAGCCTACATCTACACCATTGTAAATGCTAATCAATTAGGACCACCGAAAATCAACTTAGTCAAGGAGTTGACATGCGTAGCCGTGGAAGACCCTATTTTAATGAATACTAACAAATTAGCTGTCTGGCATTTTACATCAATATCAAAGTTCCTTTTCTCTCTTTTCAAGCTAGGACTGTGCTTAGCTGCCTGCTTAAATGGTTAGCAGCCTACATCAAATCTATAAGCCAACGACTACAAACCACCTCCACCCGGCACTTCTCTCCATTACCATGACCAACCACCGCTGAATACTCTGTCACAACAGCTCCCTCTCCTTCCCATCGTCAAGAATCACTCTCTGCCCACTGGACCTAATCAACCTTTCGCCATCAGCTTTCATAAACACAATCGAGTCGCTGAAACTCGTCAACGCTACCGCGCCTCCACACGGCCCGACCCCACCCACCCAAAAGAGTTACCACTAAGCTGGGGACTATAATCCCTGCTACTGCCAATCCAACTACAGCCCTCCTCTCCATCTCGTCTTTGGGATCGATCACCCTACGCTGCCATAAAGCCCAGATGAGGAGAGCAATTCCGGCGAAGATAGTGTCGTACTGCAGCAGGATTCGGACACCATGGGTTAGTTCAAAGATCCGGACAACCTCCACCCTAACCCAGCTTGTCCCATCGAGGTATCGGGGTTGCAGATCCCACCGCGTGAACACCTCCGTGGGTTTTCGGCGCGCAGGATGGCTGGGAGGTATGGCGCAAGGCTTTCGTTGAAGACCACTGATATAGTCATGGAGAGTGCGTAACCATTGCTACGGTAAAGGAGAGTGCGTAACCATTGCTACGGTAAAGGAGAGAGTGTACAAGCCTTGCAGGGCCGAGGAAGCTTGATATCGGGATTCTCCAACCGTTCTCAACCTGTTAAACTTTTGAACAGACTGATTGGCGAACTCTTGATGGACAGTATTGTTTATAAGATATACGCCCATCCTCCGGTATCTCTTGTTTTGTTCGTGTCGTTGTGATCATCTTTTCTTTCACCGTATGTTTTTCAATACCGGCCGCATCCGGCCTACCAATTTCTGCCTTCGACGCCCTCGTCGACGAGTCGAAACCCCCAACCCCTCCCTCACCCAGATCCAGCACCTCCTACAATCCGCCGGGGTCTGCCGCCCAGCCGGAACGCCGCACTGGTTACAACTGGTTTGCTTGATCCACGACTTGGGCAAGCTCCTGTACTTCTTTGGAGGGGAGGGACAATGGAATGCAATCGGCGACACATACGCAGTTGGCTGCACGCCGCGCTCTTAGATCGCCTTTGCGGAATTGGGCTTCGACCGGAATCCGGACATCAAGGACACAAGATATTGTTCGATGCGTGGTGTATATGAAGAGGGATGCGGACTGGACAGCCTGTTAGTGGCCTGGGGCACGACGAGTATATGTACCTCGTCCTCTCTCGCGCCGTTGGTCGTCAGTAGTGTACACTTCCAGAGATCGCGCTAAAGGTTATACGCTTCCACAAATCATATGCTTGGCACCGGGACGGAGCGTATAAGGAGTTCATGGCGAAAAGCGTTGAGGTGCTGGAGGCTGTGAGGGAGTTCAACGGCTTCGATCTCTACTCAAAGGTAGATGGGGTTCCGGATGTGGGGAAGCTGAAGCCGTACTACAAGGGGCTCATTGATGAGTTCTTCCCTGTTGGGAATATCGAGTGGTGAATCCTAGTATGACTAGAGGAGCGTGGAACCCTTGCTATGAGGACGGAGATGGCAAGGATTCTTTTGGGACGGCGATGGCACAGAAGACAGGCACATTGGGCGCATTGGGCGCAAGTATAGATACCCAGTCTGAAGAGAACAAATTGAGCATCGTTTCTATTGTACACTATCGTAACACCATCATAACATCATGACCTCACTTACGCTCGCGCTCTCTAAGCCTTGACCGGCGACTCCGCAGCGTTCGCAAGAGCCTCATCCTCAATTTCCTTCGGGATCGGCTCATCCCACAGCGGGCTCTTAACCTGCACAAGCTTACACATCTCATTCGGTTTGCTAAACTCCCAGTTCCTAACCTTCAACTCCATCTCCGCCAAGTTATCCAAATCCATCAAACTCTTCCTCATGTACCCCACAATTGCTGCCAAACCCCTCACATCCACATCCGTCTTCGCCTTGAAGATATTCCTCCACACCGCGGACGCAAGCACCGCGTCTCCCTTGACAAGGCCCTCGTCGTAGGCAAAGAGGAGACCGCGCCATTGGATGAAGAGGTCTTTGAGGTACTTGTTGCGCGTGCCTCGTGCTTGCATGTTGTGGTGTGTGATCATGCGGTTCTCGGCTGCGTAAAAGAAGTGGTCGAGGAGGTGTTGTTGCCAGAGGGTTGATTCGGCGGCGGGGAAGCAGCGGAAGCGCGCGGAGAGGAGGTACATGTGCAGCATTGTTACTTGGGACCAGGTTGAAAAGGTTGGGTTGAGGTCAAGCTCTGTAGGTGACCAGTTAGCGTTTGGGTTTTTGACGAGCGTGAGTGACACCGCATGAAGGGTGTCGTGGAGTAGCCAGTATGAGAACAGCGAGCTTACCTTTATGCCACCATCCTCCTGTTGACAAACCAAGATCCTCCCCATCACTTGTCTTCGGCACCTCAAAATCTTCTTCTCCTGCGTGCGGAATCTTGTAGTCTGCTGCGTCGGAGCATTGCTTGAAGAGCGCCTCGGTGACGCTGTACGCGGAGTATGTCTCTGCGCCCTTGACGTGCTTGAGGAGTTTCTGAATGTCGCCCTTTGGGTGCTCAGGTTGGCCAGATGGCTGTGGTGGTTGGATCGAGGTTGAGGCTGTGGCGTCTGGGCCACGAAGTCCAACGGCAGCTCTTTGGGTGGTTATGAAGCTGCGCCTTGCAAAGGAAGCTTTTGGGAACTTTATTTTCTCTGTTAGCTTGGTGGTTTTACTTTGGAGATTTAGGGAATTTTGTAGAGGTCATGTAGACTTACAGTTTTAGAAGACCTCTGAATAGCCCTAAGGCATGGAGCACATGTTTTTGAGGCCATTGCGAGCTTTGTTTATGTAGTTATCGTGAGTTTAGTTGAGGAGGGGGATAAGAGAGAGAGAGTAGCATCATCGAGAGCTTATCGACAAGGGTCATGACGGCTGTGGGAAATTGATGTTCCGGTCTGCGCATGAGCTCTTATATCGATCGAACCTCAGTTAGATGCGCTCACTTCACGACTTACATCAGAAAAAGTTCTTAAATTCAACATATTTTATTGATTCCGCCTTCCAATGCCAAGAAACATGGCCATCTAACTACGAACTCAAGACCTCGACACTCACGAAAACCGAGGTTTTTTTCCCTTCATGCTCGTCATCCTCAGCGTCCACGGTGAACATGCCGCCGCTTCTCTCGATATCTGCAAGCAAGCTCTCGACACCAGATCTTGTCTCAGCCTCACCACCGGATAAGACAATCAAGTGATTGGCGGCAATTCTGTTAGCACCGGTCAAGTTATTAACAGTTGCCAGCAGCTTCAAGGTGACCTGTTTGTGACCCTCCGCAGTCTTCGACACAGTCTTTGGTGGTTCTCCGTTGGCATTATCTTCTCCAAAAAGGTCACCCATGTCGTCGCCAGCAGCCTTTGCATCTGCTACTGCTGTTGCGTCGCCGGCGAATGCGGCTTCCATCTCGGCCTCCATCTCGGCATCCATGTCAATCTCGAGGGCAGACACGACAGTGGCGATCCACTCATAGACGTAGTACGTCTTCTCGCTCTGCCCAATCTGAGCGACCGCCTCCTGAGTCGTATTCGAGCGCTTGAGATTGGCAGGTACAAACCCGTCTGGATCCTCTTCAGATTCGCTTGAGCTATTGTCATCGTCGGAGGACTCTATAGGGTGATCAAAAGCGATGGGCTTTGCTTGACTCGTCTTATCCGCTAGTGGTGGCGGGGATGCATCCTTGAATGGGCCCTGGCGTTGTGACTGAGAAGAAGTTATGACCACAGGAGCGGCAATCCCCTGCTCAAATTCTTTCTGTGCATCCTTATCTCTGCGGTTGTTCCACCAGCTCTCCTGTGTTTATGTTAGTCGCCATCTTTTCTTTGCCGGCGTTTTTTTTTGTGCTTACCTTGTTTTCCGCCAGCTCGGGTTCTGCGTTTTCCTTGCTTAGAACTCTCTTGCCTCGTTTTGCCACGTGGTTCCGCTCGGCAGTCGTTTAATCCCGTCCATTCTTTTTCTCGATCTCGGTTGGGCTCAGCATCTTCTTGGAATGTTTTGGCGGTCTTCCTGGTCCGTTTCTGACGGTATTGATTTTCGGAAGCTTGGCCACTGGCTCCTTCGTAAGCTTGATATCCATCATCTCTCTGCTCGAAGGTTTCGATGGAGCTTGTGGGACGATAGGAGGGGCTGGAATATTTCTCAAGTTTTTGTCAACTATACCTCCCATATCGCGAAGTATCTTGCCGCCGAATGGAATCAGGCACCTATTCACGGCTACCTCGAAGGTCTTGTCGCCGGCAGGAGCTGAAAGGCTCTTCAACCTGTCCTCGACTATGCCCTCCATGTCCGTCAGCATCTTTCCGCCAAATGGGATTAGACACCTGTTGACGACTAGCTCAAGGCTCTTGTCGCCGATGGCAGGAGATATGAGCTCCACTTGATCTTTGACAATCAAGGCGGTCTCGTCCAGCAGTTTCTGGTGGTTCGCAGCCATTTCTGCCATCAACATCTCGCGGTTCTCGGCTAGGTGACGCTTCATCATATCCTCAAATGCTTGAGGGTCGATAGCAGGGAATTCCGGAAGGCTCTCGGCTAAGAGGCGCGTCATCATCTCCCCGCATGCCTGCAGGCCGACAGCCGAGGGTTGCGGAGCTGGAGGATACTGAGGTAGAAGAAGTAGGGTGTCAGGAGGAGTTGTGGTCTTCGGCCGCTCCTTGGCACGCTTCTTGCGGTTTTTAGCAAAGAGACGGTTCATCATATCCTCCAATGTCTGAAAGTTGATAGCAGAGGATTGTGTCACTGACGCACCCTGCCCAGTCTCCCACTTCTTCTGTGCTGCATCCAGTTCCCTCAATTCGTCCATCGACTTGGCATCGACTATCTTCTTCAACCAACTGATCTCTTCCTTCAGCCTCATCTTCTCTGCCTGACACTTCGCCTCGTGATCTTTATACATACGCCTAGACTCGTCAAAGCGGAACCTTTGGAGTCTATCATCAACCGCCCGGTTTGCTTCTAGGAGGTCAAGATATGTCTGACGACGGAGTGTTTTGAAGGCGGTAATCTCCTCAGAGTCTCCAGGCTGATCGTTCAAGTCGGAGGGTGACAACAGTGGAGACTGTGTATATTCTTGAACTGGACTGCAAAATGGCTCTGAAGTAAAGGGTCTGCGTGGTATTCCCCTTGGGGCCTTGTTGCAATTCTTTGCTGTGAGAGAGGAAAGACCTGTACTGACTTCTCCTGGTAATGCGGCATCTCGAGTGAACGGACTGGAGCTGCCTAGTACTGCAGCATCTTGAATGAAAGGACCGAGGGCGCCTAGAACTACAACATCGTGAGTGATAGAAGTAGAGCCACCTACTACTGCAGTATCTTGAGTAGATGGAATGGATTGCTCGGAAGAGATGGCAGACTGGCTTGCCTCTGGGCTTTGCAATTGATCTAATTTTGCCTGTCCTTCTTTTGGAGCAGGAAGCACCGTGGATGGCTCTAAAGAGATGGCATGCTGGCTAGAAGTTGTCAATTGGGTTTCCGTCCTCTGCCCATCCATTGGTGCAGGAGGCGGTGGCGCCCAGACACTGGATGTCTTCTTTCTGCCGGCAAACAATCCGCCACATGGCCTTCCCACATTGGCTCCGGATATGGATGGCTGCTGCTGCATGGAGGCTAGAGTGACGATGGGAGGGGGATTGCGGACATGTGGAACCGGTTTTCCGTCAATGCTTTGACCGACACTTCCGATGGAATCCTCTACAGTCGAAAAGAGATGCAGAAACAATTCTCTTTTGATGACATCTTCCAGGTCGTCCATAATCTTCTCAGCATTCTCTTCAGATAAACCTTGGCTTGTCAGCTGGTTTTTCCTGGCACGTTTAGCGACGTACAACTGGCAGGTTTGGTCCACAGTCAGCGTCGGGCCTGGGTTTGCTTTTCTGGCTCGCTTAGGTTTCTTAGGGGTTGCTTGCGTGCTTGCCTGGCGCTTCTTTGGTGGAGGACACATGACTGAGTTGCTGGTGGGGACGTCCGGTGCTGGCGCTGGAATTGGCTGGGCAACAGGGCTCTGAATAGGTGGGAGGATTGAAATTATTCATTAGCAGAACTGCTAAAGCGGTTGGAGACTCGCCACCTTAGAGGTGCTGAATAGTGCTGACGTTTTTGTCTTGGACAGGTATTCTGATAGGTTGCTGAGTCTATCGATCGAATTGATAGTCGAATTCAGGATGTACAAATTGAAGAAGTTGGTCCTGTGTACAGGAGTAAAAGAGTGGTGATATAGAAGCTCTTCAGTGGGTGTTGGGCGGAGTAATTGTGAATCGCGAAGTTGCGAGTTGGCTGATTGACGACCTGAGGGATGAAGTTGTGTAAACACGGAAGTGATCTTACTTTTCATGATTTGGGTCAGCCGGCTCTCCTCTCGCTGCTCTTCGATCTTGACACTGCGGTCAAACTTTCCCACTGTCATCACTACCACGGTTTATTGTCAGCGTGTTGCTAAGATGGCTCTCTTTCTTCTGTTGAGCTTTTTCGAGGGCCGTCATTGCGGTGCCTGCAGTTGGTGCTGCCGTTATTGTTATGGTAGTCTGCTGACACCGGTTGGATTACAGTAATGGTATGGACTTGTGGATTTAGGCTTCTTGATATTGGTATAAATTGAAATATAAAATTATCGGCGTCGCAAGACACGGTTAGCATACCTTCTCAGGTAACCCATGATACTTTGAAACAGATGTTAACCAAAAAAATCGAGATGCGGACCCATAGACTTCGCAGGAAACCTGTTAACATGACTGGGCTTTAGCCATGATGTTTGGAGCGAAAATTGAAATTGAAATTGAAATGTATGCCTAGGAGCTCTCGTGGGGTAAAACTACTTCCCTGGAGAGTTTAAGAGGTTGCAAGTTGTTAACAGGTTGTCTGATGAAAGTCTAAACTTGATAAGGGTTTTAATCATTATTACAAAAGCTTACCTTTCTCGACTTACTTTGGGTCTAAGCCTTCACACAAAGAAAGTTTGACTTTGTTACTCTGTCACTTTCTTGTCTCTGCTACGTCTGAGAGGCCGAGGTGCTGAGAACCAACAATGTCAACGTGAAAGACAGCAACACACATGGTAATAGTAGCCGAGTAGCGTTGGTTAAAGTTTTGCTGGCTCTTGGTGGGAGGTACCAAGGTGGAAGATGTCGTTAGTAAGGTGCGGTTTACAAGGCAGCCTGTTAATTTCTGACTACACCAACGACAAGTCCCAAGGTGAGATCAGGGTTGACGTCAGTAGTTGGAGGTAAATCAGAGAGATAACGAGTCTCTTCAAATGGGGTAGAGATGGAGGAGGTTGTGGATATTTGAAGTGGTGAGTTAAGAAGATTGGCAGCAGCCAATAGCGAGATAAGATGAAGTTGTGCTAAACTAATGCTGGCTTGAGACCAAATGACAGTAAGACATTGGTCTCGCTGGTCAAAGGTGTACACAAAGGACTGTAGGTCGCAGGAGGATGGCCCAGGATCGTGGGTAGTAGGAAGATGAAAGATGAACTTGATTGAACTGCGACCTGAACAAGCCATTCAGTAACAATCTGGTTAACAACAGCTTGAGAGGTGGTGCGGGGAGTGGGGTGATGGAGGCAGAAGACCAAGAGCCCGAAGTCCGCATAAGTACAAGTCCGGATCGATATTTCGCCTGAATACAGCTGGGAAACCCCGACCGGTTGATTCAAAGCAGCTGTTGTGGTTCCCAGCACGCACTGTGAACGTGGGTCCAATATATGACAGGGCGTTTTCGTGGAGTAAGCTTCACCCTTGTGCTGGCGAGGGTGTAGTGTAAGCATGCCTCTGAATGGTGCAATCTGGAGGCGAGACCAGGAATTTAAATATGGATCTGCTAACCGGTTTCAGGCCAACTAGTCCCTTCGATTATTGACATCGTAATTGAAATCAGAATGCTGGCGAGAGATTTGAGTTCAAATATAGCTGTGAAAGGATGATTCGGTTGAATCAAGCGGTGGTTTTAACTCGGGACAACTAGGTGGGAGTTCAGAAATCATGATGAGGATCATGATGGCTAGGATTTTGGCTATACCCGCATTACGAGCAAGGTATCCATCAATCCGCTGCCAATCGCCACAGGTGAATTGGGAAGTTTGAGTTCAACTGGAAATGAGGAAAAAGCGTTCGAAACAGTCAACGAACTTGAAACCACTTAAATGTATGGCACTCGTCATGTTCGATGATTGAGGGAAGGATTCACGATACCACTCACAGTGAAGGTAACCGTTGTCTTTAGACGCAATGCTTTCCTCGTCTCCATCAGTAGCGGCCAGGTAATGATGGAAGCTGGCAGAAGGCGAGTCCTCCGAGATGTAAGACTACCTAAGGGCACGCTAGGAACCTTGTGCACCAACACTTGTCGAAATTCCAGGAAGTAACTGCTTAACTTAGTAACGATCAGAATGTCATCTGCCCTCCCCACAAATGTTAACCCTTTCATCAAATTAAGTTTTGGTGGCACTAAGTACTCAATGATTAGCAGGTATGATGATATAAGCCAGATTGCGCGGCGAGAGAGAAGAGGTGGCAGTTCGGAAGCACAAGCCGTCGAGTGACAGCTGGTTAGTTTTCCGTAGGAGGAATAAATAATGTTCAATGAAAATAAATTCTAGCGAATGCTAAATTCTGCGAGGACATGATAACTGGTAGTACTCCTGCAATGCTAACATGCAAAGAAATCTCAAAGGAACATGCTATCATGATATCCACAAATCTAAGCCCTCACTTATCCCCATCCATCTAACCACTACTCTCCGCAACCTCACTAAACCACTGCCTTAAAAGCTGGGCCAACACACCAGGCAACTCCTTAACATCCCCCACCACAAGATAATACTGGAACGGAAACGTATCCAAATACCTCTCGATCTTCACCTCACTATTCCCCGTCATCTCATTCTTCACAAACTTCGCCTCCTTTAGATCCATCACACTCTCCCCCTTCTTCTTGTTCCTCACATCGTCTACTATGATGAACACGATCATTATCCGCTCCTCGATCGCCTCGCGAAGCAAGCGACGGATGGGTTCGTGCTCGCTGGAGTCGCACACGCCGTCTGAGATAATGAGCTCAAGCTGCCAGAGGTCTGCAGGCGCAGACGACGCCTTAGCGCGAGCCTCGCGGAAGTGGGCGATGGACTCCCTAATCAATTTCGTGACATCGGTCCTTGCCTGATCGAACCCAAAGTTCTGGAAGACCTTAGGCCCGGCATCCGCACTGAACGGCGCATCGAAATCATGCGCAATCTTGACATTTTCTCCAAAGCCCACCATACAAATCTCTCCCACCTCAAGCATACTCAGCGATTTCGAAACCATCGCCAGAGTCTCAAAGGCAAGAGATCCAGAGCCCGACTCGCCCATAGACTTGGAGTCATCGACAGCCAACATGATCTGATACGATCTTTTCGATGGCACAGAACGCCTCATCCAGATCTTATCGCGCTTAAAGCTCGAAGCGATATAAGGAATGATACGCTTGATGTTGAGGCGTTTACCGGTGCGGAAGTCGCCGCGCATCTTGGTTGCCAGGGTTGGGGCGAGTATCAATCTCAGCTGCTCTGTAAGAGACAGCGAGAGATCTCTCGTGGAATTTTCGTACTCGGTCCAGAGCCTGCGAGCTGATGTCGTGTCGCGGGTAAGGTGGACCAAGTCTTGGTCGCCGAGGTGGAGGTCTTCGACTTCACGGTCGACTTTCTCAATTTCCTCTTCGATACCCCCGTTGTTTTGCGGGATATGGCGTTCGGCTTCACGCTCCTCCCTGGATTGGTGGATAGTAGCGCCAGCACGGCCTTCATACTCCCCAGTCGCCTCTTGCTCAGCGTTCTCAGCATCATCTTCCAACTCTATCACATCAGCATCATCCTGATCACCCGTCTTCTCCTCCTCCACCTCATCAGGCTGGAACTCCTCCGGCATATCCTTAGACTCATTATCAATAGCCATGCTCTCATCAAGCGCATGCGCCTGTTCCTCGGTCGCCGTTCCCAAAGCCTGGGTATGATCCTCCTCAGCCTCCTCATCCTGCAGATGCTGGAACTCCTCGTTCTGGGCATCATCCGCATTCTGCATCGGCGTATCCTGGCCCTTCTCCTGATTCTCCTCCTCAGGAGCGTCACGGATCTTAGTCTGCTGACGATGCCACTTTTCGAGCGCATCGCCAAGCTTCTTGAACGGCTGGGCTTCTGGCGCGTCCTGCGTGTCCTCGGATTGAGTCGGCGCCTCGCCCTGTGCTTGTCTGCCCTTCTCTCCGTCCTCAGCAGACTTGTCCTGCTGGTCGGAGGATTCGCCGCCTCCAGCTCCGTCCTCGCGTTGGGACTTACTGGCTGACTCCTTGTTATCATCCGCTTGCTGATTATCTTCATTATCTTCGCCCATGCCTTGCGCTTCGCTTGGCACGGCATTGTCGGGATCAGCCATAGCGTCGTCTTCATGATCTTCCAGAAGTCTCTGCTCCTCTGGTTCCTGATCGGGATCTTCACCTTCTGCCTTCTCACCAGCTACATTCGTATCCTCTCCTTCGTTGTCTTCGTCTTCCTTCTCATCAAGGTCAATGACGTCCATGTCATCACCCATATTCTGGTCCTCCTGACCATCAGCGTCCTCTCCCTCATCTTTCTTATCATCTCCACCATCATCAACCTCTTCACCCTCCTTGGCATCACCGTCAACATCAGACAAATCGTCCATGTCATCCTCCTCATTCTTCATCTCCTCGCCCTCATCATCATCGTCCCCATCCAGATCCATATCATCTGGCAAATCAAGGGCATCTCCCGCATTAGCATGCGGATCATGTTTCTCAACATCATCCTGTTGCTTAACATCCTCGCCCTGCTCAGCACCAACCTCCTCCTCCGGCTCATCTTCCTCACCATCCGCACCCTCCGGCGCCGGCTTATCATTCTCTGTCGAAGCAACCTGCTCATCCTTATCCTGCTTCCCCTTCTGCTGGTCACCCTCCTGGTCTTTCTCAGCCTGTTCTCCGTCTCCATCCCACATCTTCTCATCAATGGCGTTCGGATCCAAATCATCCACATCGCCGACCTCCTCATCAATCTCCTCCTCGCCATCCTCTTCGTCTCCGGATCCCTCATCATCAGAACCCTTCTCCTCCGCTTCACCCATCTCACCCTCCATCTCGCCATCCGCCATATCAACAGCGTCCTTCTCGTCTTCCATCTCATTCTCCTTATCCCCCTTATTCGGCTCCTGCGCCAATTCAGAGAGATCCTCATCGTCTTGAATATCCTTACTGATATCCTCCGCACCCTCACCATCACCCAACCCAGTACCACCCTCAAGCTTATCCGTCTTTCCCTCCATGGAATCAGACTTCTCAGCCGGGGTGCAGAAACCCTGGGTCGCAATCTGAATAAAAGACCTCGAAAGTATATACGTCATCTTACAAGTCGCCCAGTTAAGCTGCGCATATCTCGCCACCGAAGTCTGCAAGGTATTGTAGTACTGCTGAATAATTGGCAAAACAACAGCAACCACAGCACCCGCAGTCTTACGAACAACCTCATCGTCAAGATTGAGCGTAGCGACGACCTCAAACGCCTCCTGGATCTGCAGCGTAATGTCTGGAGCATACAGATAAGCGATGTTGTTTCTAAGCGCGACGTCGCTGTTAGCCAGCCAAACCGGGTCCTCGGTAGACGTCGGCATCGTCGCAATAGACTTAGCCAGCATCTCGATAGCGACGAGAACAGAGTCAGAGATCCTGCTCATCTTCTTGTCGAGATCCGCGATATCGGCGTTGCTGGTGGTCTGTGGAGACAGGTCGGTGGTGATACCTGTCCAAGGTAAGATCTGGCCAAGGATGTAATTAAGACCCGGGTTGCTAGTCTTCAAGAACATGATGTTGGTGGTCAAACCCTTGGTAGCGATCTCGACCTCGGTCTCAAGGTGCATGTCAATAGACGAGTTGATGCCCTGTGGGAGCAGCGGCCTATCCTTGAATTCTTGGAACAGGATATCGAACTTCTCAATCCAAAGATTAAGAACATCTATAACATCCTTATTGGTCTCCTTCCCAAGCTTGCTGTGGATATTGACAAGCTCCAAAGCAACCCTAAGGATGTTCGGAAGCCACTTCACAGCATTGGCGCTAGTAGTCGTCGAGACCACATTACGAATCTCATACTTTCCATTCGCCCAAAGGTTCTCCGCCTTCTTGATCGTCTGGCCAAGAGTGTTCGTGTCCGCGACTGCAACAGCAAGCGCATTGCGCTGCTGGATCACAATCTGGAACATACCCTCAATCAGCCCAATAGATCTCGCAACCTCGGCCAAAGACAAATCCTCATTGACGCCTCTCGTCGCCTGTCTGGCGCGTGGAATGACATCGAGCGTATGGCTGTAATAATACTCAATGCCGCTGAAATCAAAGTCCTTGGACTCCGGCAACGTGGCAGTATTAGCCAGAACCATAGAGAGCGAGTCCTGCGACTCAAGGATCGAGGTGCCAAGGTTATGCTTGACACCCATCTCTCTCAGTTCCTTAAGCGTCTCAGCAAAGAGTCTCCGCTTCCTATTCTTCAGATGCTTAACCGTCTCACCATTCTCCTCGGTAAGCACCGTCGGCGTCGTCTTCTGCAACTCCGCAGTGGTGGAGATAACATTAGCAAGGAACGAATCCAGATACTCCGAGACATCCAACACCGCCTCTGGGATCTGCGCCGCGTCGTCCATCCTGCCCACAGTCTTGGACACGTTAACAAAACGCTTACTCTTCTCGCTCCACCTCGGCACATGAGTCTCGCAAATCGTCAACGCCTCCTTAACCACAGCCGGCAGCTGTCTAGAAGGCATGACAACCATGCTCTTCGCCGCATCCTCGCTGTCCTCTGGTAAACCCTGCTTCAAGACCGCCTCCATAGGCTGGCCGAGCAGAGCGCGGTATTTCCGGACAAGCTTGAAGAGCTTGTGATGCGAGCGCTTTGCCGAGTCGCGCAGCGCGACGATATTGGTATCCTTCCACGAGGCAAGCATGAGCACCTCCTTGGTCGACTTCTCAAGAGTGGCGCGTCCACGTCTCAAGTTCTCCACAACCGGCTTTTCATACCTCGAATACAGGGCAATGAAATTGCTAACCGCATTCTCAATAATAGTCATCAACGGATAGTCGATAGCCAGGATAGCAAGGTGCCTCTGCAACTGCTTAAGCATCTGCAGCCTCTGCGCATACTGGCCCTGAATAGCAGTAGCAAAGTATGTATCCAGGTCCTTGAGCAGCTTCGGGGCATAAAACCTCAGCTCCTCTTCAGATCCAGAAATGGCGAGCGGAGCAGCGACGACGACCTGGTAGGCAATAAACCACCACGACTTAGCATCGTCATCGCATTTATCGTTCTCCATCTCAAACAGCTTCGCCCACGTGCTCAACTCCAGGCGACGCCAACTAATTATAGTCTGCGTCAATCTGTCGTAAAGCGCAATGGCGCTGTTGGCTCTGGAAGCCCAGCCGCCAAATTGCCATTCGTGCATAAAGGTATGCACCTTCTCGACCTTGGTAATGATCTTAGCCAATGGCTCCGTATGTCTGAACTTCAAGAGTTCGCGACACGAAACCAGCACATCCTCGAGCGGCTGCATGTGCCCAATCTCATCGACCTTCTGGAGCTCCTGATAGCGAGTCATGATCTCATGGATCAAGGCGACCAGCTTACGAGCCTCTGGCAGGTTGGCCGACAGGTAGAAATTGTACTTGTTAGACTGAACCAAGTCTGCACTCAGAGCTTGGATCTGGTCGTCAAGCAGGAGCAACGCACCCGGAAGGAGCGCACCAGTGAGGCCATTAGAAGACGGCTTGCCCTCCTCATAAAAAGAAGCATCATCCGCCCACATCGTACCAATACGGCTCGACATATCACGGATGAGAGTCATAATCTTCTCCGTCGGCCTCTCCTCCTCTAGGAAAATCTGCGAATGCAGCTTCGCGAGCGCCATAGCCGTATCTCTCGCCGCATGATGAATCACACCCGCCACCGGCTTGTTCTCATTCCCCTCCGAGTCAAAAGCAGGGAAAAGCTCATTAAGCTCCGCCTCATCCACCTCCTGCTCATCCTCAAAAGAGCCCTTAAAGTGGTACAGTCCACCCTTCTCCTCCTGCTCCAACCGATCCTGCTCCAGCCTCTTACTCCACTGCTCAAAGCATGTGTGGAAGATGTTGTAGATAATTTGGCGATGGTTGATATCGAAGTTGCCGGTTCCCTCCACAGCCGCGGTGATAGCAACCTGTGCAAGGACCTCAAGCGGCTGTTCTGCGCCTGTAGAGTGATGTAAGGAAGCATCTCCACCAAGGAACGGCGTCATCTTAGACAGTGACATGATGTTTCTGGCGTTGTTGGTAGGCGCTTCAGTAACAAGTCCAGCCATCGAGATACCGATCTGCAGACTCCTCAGCATGCTGACAAGCGGCACAGTCATATCACCGTAGGCGCGGAAGCGCTCCGAGAAACGGCGAATAATCTGCACAAGATTCACCTGCAACAACTGAAGTCCCTGGGTGCTTTCCTCCGAATTGCCAGTCAGACCAGCATACAAGAGAGCCGCCGGTTTAGCCGCAAGTATCGTATTCAACAGATTGTTAAACTCTCCCTGCAGCTGATCCAGCTCACTCTCACTCGGTCTAAAGACCTCCTGCAGATTACCAGCCGGCTCGCCCAGCTCAGCAAGCTGCTCCTCCAGAATCTGACACCTCAAGTTGGAGTTCTGCCCCGTAAGTATCTTCTCATACGCCTTAAGCGCATCCAGCTTCTCCCTAAGCTTGAGCTGAGTAGCGATATGTCGCTGTCTCTCCAGCCTCTGCCTCTTATCCGGATCATACGCCCTATCCGGCACGTACAGAGTAAGCACACCAACAGCGAAGTTGATCCACGCCAACGCGCTGTGCGCCAGCTGATTCTCCTCATGCTTCTCCACCGCCGCGATCGAAATAGCGGCAGGGATAAAGGACTCCTGCAACACCTTCTTCAGCTGCGCGGGACAAGCCGCAGACTGCGTAAGTGTCTTGAACGACACTGATTCCAGCATATTCGGCGCAACCTGGCTGAACGACGCACTAGTCTGCAGATCACAAAGCTCCTGGCTCCCAGCACTGAACGCCACAGCGAGGTCGGCACCATGGGCACCAACGGCGTCTGTCATCAGCGTGAAGAGGAAAGCGTTCATATCCTTGACGTGGTTGCGGCTCAAGGACGCTGTGGCCGCAACGACTTGCTTTCCGATGATTGGCAGCTCGGCCTCGAGCAGACGGAGGGAGTTGAGCGTTACATCGCCGGCGTTGTGCAGGCGGTGAATGAGCGCTGCTGAGAAGGTATCCTTGACTGGCTGGATGCCCTCGCCTTGTCCCCACAAGTAATCCGTGGTGAGGAGGGCTTTGGAACTATCCGTGCCAGAGGCAAGGTGCATCAAGCTGCTCGTCGGATGAGAAGCAAGAACGATGTTCTCTGGTCCAAGACACTGTGGGTAGTTCTCTAGATCGAGATATTTCTCTCTCGTAACTTCGAGAGCCTTGTATTGTCTCAGTGCCTCAAAGTCCTTGGCGAGGTAAGGCTTGACATCCTCAGCTTCATTGTCGCAGCCAGCCTCAAGAGTATCCAGCTCCTTGCTCAGCGTCTCGATCAGGCTGCGACCATCAACATCCTCAGTACTGAGAATCTGATACGCCTTAACCAACGATGCCATAACGCCAGCTAGCTCATCAACAGAGATAGAGATCTTCCACCTCAGAGCGTCGAACCTGTTAGCAAGCGCCTCCATCTCCAACAGCATAGCCAAACGATCAGCATTGCTAATCGGCAGCGGCCTAAACTGGATCCAAAGATTCTCCATGCTGAGTCCAGTCCTAAGCTTAAAGCCACTATCAAAGTCGCTCTTGAGCTTCTTCTGGAACTGCGTGAGCACATCACTCGGACAAGCATCCATAAGCTCAGCCAACAAATCATTCCCAATAGCAAGATGAGCCTGGAACGTCGCCTCCTCGAAGTTCGTACACAGCGCAAGCTGATAAGTCTGCGCCCAGAAATCCATAACCGCTCTCAAGTTGCGTGCGTGGACCTTCCATCCAGCGGCCGCAGCTTTTGGTTCCTGAAGATGGGCATTTACCATTGTCAGAATCCAGTCAAGGAACGAAGCGACAGATGCCGTAGAGTCCTTAGCCACAGCCGGAACTCTATCCCGCACCATAGAGCGCTGAAGGCGATTCATCTGGCTTGGCTTCAGCGTAGCCAAATCATTAGCTTGCTTTTGAGCCATATCCCTATTCTCCAGAACTTCAACCTTAAGCTCCATGACATTAGCCAACCAATGGCTCTGGTCCTCCGTCGCAGTCGTCTCTTGCAGAACATTAACAAGCGGCGAGTTGGTAAGCGTATGGATTGTCTGCGAGTCCCTAAAGCTCTTCGGCAGCTTCATCTCCTGCGCAAGCGTATCATACATCTGCCCAATCGCCTCGCCGAGGCTCTGGTCGTTGCCGGATTGCAGGGCGGAGAGGTAGTGGGAGAACATCTTTACGGTGTCCTCGCTCATCAGGGTGTTGTCGACCAAGCCAGATTGGACAGCTTGCGCGAAGCGAGGAAGCATCTCCATATCCGAGCCAGAGAGATGGTCGAGGGCTGCCTTAGTGAGCAGGCCGAGTCTGGCGTCATTGCTCTCGCTCTCAAACGCCGTAATGAAGTTGGCAAAGCGCTGCTGAGAGGTCTCAACAGCCGGGACAGCCTTCTCCTCCTTGACCTCCGTGACAACAGAGCTCGCAAGGAAAATCTCAATCGATCTGTTCCTCATGGCTCTAGAGAGTTCTCCGAAACGGGAGTCCATGGTCATAAACAACCTGAAGTTCGGGTGAGGGCGGACCATCTTCGGCTCGCCGTCTGGTCCGCAGTGCTCGTTGATGCTGAGAAAGCCGTTTGGCTCCAACAGGGAGTTGAGTCTGTCGAGCACGGATGAGCTACACAGGTTGGCGTTGTCAAGGACAAGCCATTTGCCTTCCTCGAGTGCCTTCACCAGGACACCATCAACCCATTCGAAGCGCGCGGACTCAATGGTGTTTGGGTTATCGATGAAGACCTGAGTGCGAGCAGCAAACTTCGCAAGACCAGGCAAGCTCGTCTTCTGATAAAGCGCCTCAAGCTGCTCCTGGATCTCCACAAAGTAATCCTGGCTATTCTCCGGCGCCTGCACAAGCGCCAACAACATAATCGCCTCCGCCGGGACCTGTTCCGGCAAACTCGAAAGCACCTTCTCCTCCAAAAAATTCTCCAGCTCGCTCAACAGCGCAGCCGAAGCGCGCTGCGGATCAAGCTGCTCAAAGCCTCCTACCAAATCCATGGTATCCACATCAGCGTTCAGCGGGAAGACAACGAGCTCAGCACCTGCAGCGGCAGCGACATGCTGGACAATAGTCGATTTTCCGCTGCCGGATGGTCCGACGAGAATACATGGCATGTTCTGCGTCACGCACATCATGACGGATTCCAGCTCGGCGAAATGTTGTCTCATATCCGCCATTGGCAGCGCAAGACGCTGTACCTTAGCATTGCGTGGCAGGTAGGCCATGCCGACCTGGTAGGCCTCAGGCCCGAGATTCGGGTAGAGATGGCGCAATGGCACTTCGTAGTTGAAGACCTGTGCAAACAATTTGTCAATCGCCTCCCTATCATTCGGCGTTCTGAATCTCTGTCTAAAGATAAGATTCAAAAAATCGGCAGGAGTCCCAGCTCTAAGCAGCGGATCCTTAGAGTTAAGCAACTTAAGCCATCTTAGCGTATCTCTCAAATTGAACTCCCAAGGACCACCCTGCGCGCCGAATCTCCGCTTATACACCACCTCCTGCTCCAGCGTCGAAACAAAAGTAATCGCATTCTTCATGACCGCCTCATCCATATCCGGGAAGCTGCGCTTGCAAATCAGCGTCAAATCATCATTACGGAACACATCCGCATAAACGACCGTAAAACGATTCACAAAAGAACTTGGCAGGCCCTTACGCCCTCCGCCCTGATGATGCGGGTTCTGCGCCGCAAAAACGCTGAAATTCGGATGGCGTTTAAATGTCTGATCCAGCTCGGAGATGTACACCTCTCCTCTGTGATCCAAACAAGCGTTCAGACCCTCGAGGACGGATTGCGAAGCAAGGTTCATCTCATCCAGCAACACCCAGTCACCCCTCTGCATAGCCTGCAAGAACGGCGCATCGCGCCAAGCGAAGTTGCCGGCCTCCGCACCCTCGACTGGCACGTCGGAGCCGAAGAGGTCCATGAGATCAGTCTGCTCGGACAAATTGATGCGTGTCAGGGGTTTACCGATAGCCTGCGCTAAGGCGGCAATAAGGGTTGTCTTCCCGACTCCAGGGGATCCTTCGATGAGGATTGGTTTCTGGACTTGGAGGGCGCGGACCACGCGCATGGCGTTCATCTTGGTGGTTGGGGCATCGAAGGCGAACGCCGCGTCGGAAGACGAAGTCGAGGCCTTTGCGATTGTGAAGTCGCCGAAGAAGAGGGATGTCTCTTGGTTGAGGACCTCGATGCGGTTGTAGTAGATTATCGAGACGTCGTGGCCGAGAAAGGAGCTCAGCTGGTGCAAACAGGATGCACGCTCCTCCACAATGCTTTCTGGATTGATAGCCAAGAGCGCAGCTGGGTTGGCACCGAGAGTGTCGATGTAAACCATAGCCGCACCATGGAGGATAGCATAATAAGGATCGTTCCTCTGGACACCATTCACGAACTGAATCCAGGCCAACAAATCTCTAACAGAGATCTGGGTCGTGGACGACGACTTATATTTCTGTCCAAACCACTCCGCAAAGTCCACCATAGGCTTAGCGAAGCGCTTCGTAGCCGGCTTAAGTTTGCTCTCCACAATCTGAAGGACATCAGCCGTCTCGCTTAAAGACGGGACCCAGATCTCAGTAAAGCGATTACGCAGGGCCGGGGACAACTCGCGCTTTCCGTAGTCACCACCCGGATTCATAGTAGCGAAGAACTGGAAGCCATCCGTCGCTTCGACAAAGGAGTCAGTGACGCCCTTCTCAGCCAGCAACATGGTGCGATGTGGTTCCAGCACAGAGTTTAGGCGCTCGAGCACGGAGTCGTCGGCGAGCGAAATCTCGTCGAGGAGGAAGTACTGTCCATCTCTCATGGCCTGAACCAGGGAGCCATCAGACCACTCAAAGAGGGCCTTGGACTTTGCCTGTCCGTCGCTGATGCGCTGCTTAAGCTCAGCTGGGATCAGGGACTTTTGCTCATCGGCCAAGCTGCCTACAGCCTCAAGAAGCTGGTCGACATCCTTGCCTCGAGCTACCTCCTCGAGACCAAGGCCTTTGTAGGCGGCCATGAGGTCCTCAAGTAGCTGGCTAAGCACAGCTCCGCGATTACGCACAGGACGCTGAGCACCGATCAGGTCGCCTGTCTCAGTATTCTGATGCGCGTTCACAATATGCAAGTCCTTCCCAAATGCCTCAGCCAGCATCTGACAGACCGTCGTCTTACCACAACCCGTCTCACCAACAAGCAGTACCGGCTCGTTGTGGCGAAGGGCATGGGAAACAAGGACATAAAGACGGCGCATGGCACCAGTCCACACAACGCCCTGCTGGTTCGCAGTCTGGTTGTGCAGCTGGATCTCGGTGGAGGTGGTAGTGGAGTAAAGCTCATTAATGTCGATCTTGACCTTCATGACCTTCTCGATGATCTCCTTGACGGCCTGTCTCTCCTCTGCCTTCCTGACACGCTCGGCGAGGAGCATGTATCCGTTTGCAGCTAACTGCTCACGGTTATCTGCGCCTCTCAGAGCCCATCTGAACAGATCTCTCAACGTAGCGAAAGAGTCCTTCTGCTCGAAAAGGCGGTTCGACTGTCTAAGGCGCGAAAGCTCCTTATATACAGTGACAATCCTCTTACAGTCCGACGGCGCAGTATTCTTAGCACGGTTCTCAAGAATATACTCCAGCTCATCCTCCGGAATATCATCGAAATGCAACTCCAAGAATCTGTTTCTAAAAGCCCTCGAAAGCGTCTTACGTCCACCATACAATCCCGGAGGATTCTGCGTCGCAAACAGCATGAAGTTCTCGTGCGGACGGATGATCTCCTGAGTCTCCGGAATAAGAAGTTCACGGTTGTCATCGAGCAATCTGTTCAGAGCCTCCAGAACATCAGTAGGTGCCAAGTTCAGCTCATCAAGAACGATCCAGTGACCTTCCCTGAGAGCATGCACAAGAAGACCTTCCTGGAACTTCAGCTGTCCGTCGGTACCGGACACATAAGTACCAAGATACTCCTGCAAGTCGGTATGTTCATGGTTATTGATTCTGACAAACTTATTCCCACTGAACTTGGCAAGGTACTCTATCATCGACGTCTTACCCGCAGAGGTCGGACCCTGAACCAGAACCGGGAACTTCCTTGTCGAAGTAGCGCGGACGAGGTTGAGGAGGTTACGCTCCACGAATGGCGTGATGATGTAGTTCGTGCCCTCCTGTGGCTGCTCCCGTCCCTGAAGCATCCAGTATTGGCGATCACGCTTCTTGTTCACAAAGCGCACGTATTGTCTGCCATCTTCCGGATGGCGTGGCGTTTGTGCAAGCATGGCTTGCGGGTTGCCGTGACTCTCCAACAGGTGGTGGTTGATCAATGGCATGAGCATTTGTTCGGACTCCTTGTTCAAGAGCGTCAAGAAACCCATAGCGAAGCCTTCGTAGAGTGCTCTGCGAAGGCCGTAAGATGGTGCGGTCTCAGTCACGTAACTCAGCACACGGGTAAGAGTACGTAAACTGAAATGCGGAACTTGGTTGGCACCGTCCACCAACTGTTTCTGGTCGGCGAGGCGCTTGGTGTTCATGTAAAGACGGGCAACATCATGAGCCGCGCGCTCATCATTGCTACTCGAGCCCTGAAGATACACCTTAATAACAGCAAGAAGATCATCCAAGTCGTTGTCGGGACTATTGACATAGATCTCCGTGAATCTCGATCTCAGTCCCATCGGTAAATCTCTCTTTCCCACATCTGTCGCCGGGTTCATGGCACCGAATATTCGGAAATTTGGATGCGCCTGAACTCTTTCTATCTCACCCGTCTCAGACAGAAGAATCGAAGGCTTGGAGCCATTTCCGGAATGCAGCAGGTCTGCAATACTCTCCAAGGTGTCTGGCGAGGCGAGGTTGATCTCGTCAAGTAACACCCATTCACCGTTTCTGGCCGCCTTCACAATGTTGCCCTCCACAAAGGTGAATGCGAACCCCTTAGAACCGCCTGATAATTGCACATCAAACTGGTCTAGGCTGTTTGAGAAGTGTTCCCAGCGTGGCTTGAGCTGCTGAAGCTGGTAAAGTTTTGAGATGGTTTTCCGCCGTTTCGATGGGCCTTCAACCTCCTCTCTGTCCTTCGCCGCATCCGACTTCTCAAGGTTCGAGACAATAGTGTCAAACATCTTCGGAGCCTCCTTCCAAAGTTTCGACGCCTTAGTCCATTGTCCCTTCGCCACACACTTGCCTATCGACTCGAGGTACTTCTGGTTCCTACTCGTCGAGATACCCGTCGCCTGGAATAAATCATCAAACTCCTCCTTAAGCGGTATCGCCAAACTCCTAACATTCACCGGCTTAAACCCACCCAGCAAATCACCAACCTCAGACTGCTGCGACAAATTGACAGCAGTCAGCTTGTATCCCAGCGAATCAGCCAGCTGTTGGATGACAGTCGTTTTACCGATACCCGTCTCACCAACCAGCAAGACCGGCTCGGCCATTTTCAGGGCGACGCCAACTTGCTCCAACAGCTTCTTCGCATGCGTCGTATTTGCAAAAGGGCGCTTCTTGGCCTTCGTCACACGGCTTGAGGTGTTGCGCTTCGAGATGCGCACGCGTCCGACTTGGAGCTTGGAGTCCGTGTCGTTCAGGGTCGGGATGTGGGAGTCGAGGTAGTGTTGGGCGCGTTGAGGAGGGATGTGCATCTCCTCTGCGATGGCGGTGATGACTGCCACTTTGGCGTCTTCGGTTTGCAGGCTGCTGGCGAAGCAATCGGCTGCCTCCATGAACATCTCGTCCTTGGTGGCGTCTGAAATCATCTCCTCTCCTGTCTTTGAGCCGGCTGCTACCAAGACCGCGTCCATACGTCTACACCATTTCAACAAGTCACGAGGACTTATTGGGCGGCCAAGTGCCGTTCTGGATTTTGAAGCGAAGGATGGGTTTTGTCCAAGGGTGTATAGACGCTCATAAACAGAAATGACTCCTGGGAGGAACTTGTGAAGAATAGGATGGGTGCCGTTGATGATCTCGCTGAACTCCTCGCGAGTCGGCATCTTTACAGGGACACGGTTCCATAACCTAGCACCGAGCATGTGCATTGCTGGTGGGTTCTCGACACCGTTTATGTTTAAGGAAGTACGGATGGAAGCAATAAGTCTGAAACCTGGGGCGGCCCTTATTGTCTCGCCACGAGAAGGAATGAGGAGCTCTCCTCGCTCTATCAATGGCAAGATCACACTTATCACTTCATTTGGTGCACGGTCAAGATCCTCAATGAAGACCCATCTTCCCTCCTTGATTGCCGTGGTCAGCACACCAGCTCTCCATGTGAACGAGCCTGGTGTGCTGTCTGTGGCGTACATGCCAATGAGCATCTTTGCGTCGGTCTGCTCATTGAGATGTAGTGTGACCATGGTTGACTCCTTTCCAAGCTCACGAGCAAAATCATTGACCAGTGATGTCTTGCCAGATCCTGAAAGACCATGTATGAGGATAGGTGAAGGCGAAAGGAGTGCCTCAGCGAAGGCCTCCTTGTTGCATGCAGTAGTTTGTGTAGAGACGAGAGGTGATGGTCTTGACGGTGGGCCGTCAGCTCTTGGTAAGAGAACACCTCCCTGCTGCAAAACAAGCCTCGACAGACCCTGCGGTCTCAAGACTTGCTCATCTTCTATCGGCCGTTGCATCTCAAGGCGCCATGCCTCGACATCCTTTAATCTCTTCCCCTCGTACAAGCTCAAGAATCCGTAGTCGATCAGAGTTCCGTCGTAATCTCCCAAAATCGAGTCCTTCTTTCCTACATGTGCCTTGATCATCTCCTCCAACTTGGCGTCGCTCGCCGACAAGAGCTGCGCCAGTATCCTAACCGCCAAATATCGTACGGCCTTACTGCCATGTTGTAATAAGTTTTGAATTTTCGTAGAAGATATTATTTTAGAATACAGCGACTTGTCGAAATTAAGGAGTCGATAAGCCGCGAGCAGTATCGGCTGCAACCCCAGCTCCGTCAACTCCAATATGTCGCTCGTCGAATCATCAGAAAGGTATCGTAAAGTGTAGCCGCTGGCGTCGTCGGCCTGAAATGAAAGGTATTTCCTCAGATAAACATCGAGATGCGGAGCAAAAGGTAATATCTGCGCAAACGCCTGAATGACAGATATATCCTGCTCCTTCTTCCCCTGCTTCCCATCTATCCATCTCGAGCAGGTGTCTGCGAAAACATTCTCGAAGCGCGCGAAAAAGCGTGTTGTAAGGCGCGGCATCGCCGCCGCGGTCGCTATCGCATCGAGGAACTTTGAAGAGCTGCCCTGGCGGATAAGGTCGAGAATCTCGGCGGGTAATTCCTCTAGGACGACGTGGTCCTCCAACACGCCCTGCTGGCCTCTAAACATATTAATTTCGTCCATGGCGTTTCGTGTTGGACTTGTGTGGTGGTCGAACTTCATCCACTCGACGTTGTCGAAGTTCAAAGGGGAATCAAGTCATGGAAATCGCCAATCTCTCTGTCTCTCTAATCTTTTTTTATCCATCGCGACGGGCCCCGACGTGCATGCGGAGATACGTGACGCCGATCTCCTGAGATGGGCCACCTGTGGCTTATGAATTAGGGCTGTGGCTAGTGAAAAATTGCCGGAATATCTGTTCCCCCATTCCTCCGCAAACTCCCAGCCCAATCCGCGCAAAATGCGCTAACCGCCGGCCGAACCTCGAAATTCTTCCCCAGCTGCGCGTATCACCGACGTCTCTCGCCCGTCCGGAAATCCACAACACCATCTTCCTCGCCCTCACACACCCTCACCATGTCCATGTCCTGCACATTCGCGGCCCGCAGCGCCGTCCGTTCGGTCAGAGCTGCCCGTGTTGTTAGAGCCGTCCCAGCGGTCGCACAGAGGAGATGGAACAGCGAGGCCGCCTCGCCGGTCAACCCAAAGATCTCGACGATTGTTGATCAGATTTCCCAGTTGACGCTTTTGGAGACTGCCGATTTGGTGGCCAGCTTGAAGGTGAGATGCTGATGGAGGAGGGGTGCGGAGTGGATCGTGCTAGGGAGAGCCGCGCTTGCGATACGCCTGCTTGGGTTGAGCCTGGATGGGTCCATTGCGCATCACCGCTTTGTCGACAATATAGATCTGCGCTAACACAACATCGACAGACCCGCCTCAACATCCCAGATATGCCAATGGGAGGATTCGCTGCCGCCGGACCAGCCGCCCCGGCCGCACCAGTCGAGGAGGAAGCCGCCCCAGTCCAAGCCGAGAAGACCCTCTTCAATCTCAAGCTCGAGTCCTTCGAGGCCGGCTCCAAGCCAAAGATTATCAAGGAGATCAAGTCCATGCTCGGCCTGTCGTTAGTCGACTCCAAGAAGTTCGTCGAGTCCGCGCCAAAGATGATGAAGGAGTCGGTGCCAAAGGAGGAGGCCGAGAAGATCGTCGAGTTGTTGAAGGGTCTCGGTGCCAAGGTCGCCATGGAGTAAATGTACATGTAGACGGCATTTGGCTTCAAGGCATACGGCGATGGTGTTGGATTACAGTCTGGGAAGGAGCATATATAGGGGCGATGTATGAATATTAGAGGGTGTATAAACAAAAAATGTACTTCTCTTAAGACTGATAACGGAGAAGTTTGCTTTGGGCGATATTTACGCGGAAGAAAGTATGCGTTTGTCGGTGGAGAGAGCGCTGGTCTTCCATGCCTTTCATCGGATAAGCAGCGGCTAAAAGGTACAAACTTCACAAGTACGGGCTATCTCGGTGTGATTTCATGATGATAACTGGCGTTCTAGAAGGCGCTCTTATGTGGCCCAAAAATGTGCTCGCCTTTCATTGGCGGCCAGTCGCTCAGACAACCTGGTGTTAATTGGTGTGCTGTTTTGCCCAACAGTCGCCTATGATTTTGTTCTTTCTCGTCGATGGAAGTTACATCGTTAAGTTGCCTATTTCACTAACAAAATTCAGCATTGTGAAGCTAGAAGTGCTTGTAAGCCGGCCTCTCTTAACGTCTCTCTGATTGCGTGAAACTTGATACGACGTGACACCTTCCTCTGCTCATGCAAGCAGGAGTTTATACTAGATGAGTTGCCGTATAGAGACATCAGATAATGCCAATGTAGCCGCTAAGTGTACGTAGGCTGATTATAAGAGTTTATCCTTATCCATTTTAACTGGTTGTGTTAAACTAGGGATTGTAGCAATTATTGTTTTTAGTTATCACTTGTTTCTGTTCCCACGAAGGCAGTGTTGGACACGAAATGGCTTGTAGTCGTGGGGTGACCGGTTTAACCTAACCGTGTGTTCTGAAAAATTAATCTAACCTTAAGGTTGGAACCGGTTAACAACCGAGCTTGCCAAGACTTGGTAGTACGTACTCAAAGAATCTAGCTCCCCCATTACTCACATGATTGGTATATAAAAATTGGTAATTGACCATCATTAACAACTCATTTTACAGACGTATCGTAGCCTGGAAATATTTATAGTAAGCGGCTGCTTCGAGTTGAGCACAAGCACTTCAAAAAGCTAAGCCTTATTTAAGCGAGAACACGTGCAACAATAACCGTCATTAACCTAATCGTCACGGCTATAACCTCTGGGCTTGATCTAGCCGTCTAACCTAACCTCGACATCTTCATAACCGAGCCGGTTTCAAACCGCCCAACGCTGCTCGAAGGCTCTAATGGGCACGCAAGTTCGCCACAACGAGTTACCATAATCTGGTAGTGGAACCTGACTGAAAAACAAAATGACTTTGCCAGCTATTTAATACTCAAACAGCAAATATCTGGGATGAATTCGTGACCTTATGGTAAACTTTCGATTTATTGAGAAAAGTCTAAAAAATCGTATACTAATCCAAGAAAAATATTCATTTCAAGCCAAGAGACAACTCATAAATTCTGCCGTAACAGATGGAAGATCTGAGTACGCTTATTAATTTTGATACACCGTTTTCAAAAGCACACGGAATAGGATATTGATTTATAGGATTTTACAAGCCCTCGGCTGTCGTTGAACGACTCAGGAACAGAGTGCGGAACGAGCGGCGGTCGGAAAAACATCGACACCCATCCGAGCGCCGCAGACAGGCACAAATTGTGTTGAACGTGAAAGAGCCACGCTCAACGCCGATCCATTTCTGCACCCCACACTCGTCTCTACGCGACTACTCCTCCGATAACCACCGGATCATCCGCCTAGAGTCACCTGGAGCTCGTCGTCGTCTCAATTGAACTTTTAGGAATCTCCTAAGAGCTTACTGACGACAACCTTTGAAGCTCAACAGAAAACCGCAAAAGGTTGCTGAAGTGCCAAAATGGTTTCTAAATTCACCAGCTCCGAGTTCGTCAATGGCATCTATATCCCATCAGGCCTTCTCATTGTCGGTGTCGCGATTGTGAAGAGCGAGTGGCTTCCATATGCTGTTGTATTGGCCGCTGCTCTCGGAGGATGGAAGGTCGTCAACAGCTGTAAGTGCCCCTGTCTTCATGGCGTGGTGTCTTGACAGCGACGTCGCGAGGTGTCAATGCCATGAGAGGAATACGGACTGACAACCACATAGTCAAGGCCGCCAAGCCAGTCCTGAAGCAGGAGTTCCAGGGATTCCCACTCACCGAGAAGACCATCATCTCCCACAATGTCGCTGTGTACGTCGCCCCGTTCCTTCCCATTGCTCTCACCACTACTGAACCCAGCTAACCTGTTTGTAGCTACCGTTTCGCCCTCCCAAACCCAACATCCATCCTCGGCCTCCCAATCGGCCAACATATCTCCATCGCCGCGACCCTGCCGCAGACCGCCGCAGACGGCACCGTAACCCAAAAAGAGATCGTCCGCTCCTACACCCCGATCTCCGGCGACCACCATCCAGGCTCGTTCGACCTCCTCATCAAGTCCTACCCAACTGGCAACATCTCTAAGCACTTTGCCACCCTGAAGATCGGACAGACTATCAAGGTTCGCGGCCCTAAGGGCGCTATGGCTTATCAGCCAAACATGGTCCGCCACTTCGGAATGATCGCAGGAGGCACAGGTATCACCCCGATGCTGCAGGTTATCCGCGCGATCGTCCGTGGACGCGCAGTCGGAGATAAGACGGAGGTTGATTTGATCTTCGCCAACGTCAACGCCGAGGACATCTTGTTGAAGGAGGACCTCGATGAGCTTGCGGCATCTGATGTTAGTATCCGTGTTCACTATGTCCTCAACAACCCACCTGCGGGATGGACTGGAGGCGTTGGATTCGTCACTCCTGAGATGATTGAGAAGTGGTTGCCAAAGCCAGCTGAGGACGTCAAGATCCTCCTCTGTGGTCCACCACCTATGACCAGCGCTATGAAGAAGGCTACTGAGGGTCTCGGATTTAGAAAGGCTAAGCCGGTTTCTAAGCTTGAGGACCAGGTCTTTGCTTTCTAAATGCTTTATGCTTATAGAGAGCTGCATGGTTGTAATGTGTAGATGATCATTGGTGAGTCATGCAGGGAAGAGAAATTTTTGCGATAGAGCGTTGTAATTATTTGCTTTTCATTGTATTGCGTGCCTATTAAGCGTGTTTATAAATCAAAACGAGCAAGCAGGTGATTGCGTGAGAGCACTGTATATTTAGAACATACCATATATTGGCGAGCTGTTCTCGAGTCGAGTCTTACTGAGCCCAAGGAAACACTAGCTGGCATTACGATCCGTCGGATATCTACTTATCTTCCTTCTGCTTCTTTGGGTCGCGCTTCTCTTCGCACCTCAACCTTTGCCTCCTTATTCACCTCATCATCAAACAGCTTCGGGGCCCAAACCCTCTTCGCCTTCTGATACATGTGCCACATCGGCCTCTGATCAAACTCCTGCGTACACACGCCTACCCAAACCCTAACCTGCTCGCACGTCCACAGCTCCGGCTGTCCATACTGCACTCATTATCCCAACCCCCCCACCCTTACCTCACCCTCCGTCAATCACACCAAAAGCTTCACCTTCGACAAAAGAAATATAGTCCGGCCCTCGATCCCGGCCTTCAAATACTCCGGCCCCAACCGCCCGGCATCGCGATACACAGCGTGCTCTGGCCAGGCGCTGACAGGGGCTTTGTAGTTCTTTTCGTGGATGTTGATGAAGCCTACTTCTTCGATGCCGGACCCCATGGTGTGGTACAGGTTCATTGGTTGCAGAATTTGATCATACTGACAGCAGCGAGGTGCTCATCGATGTCATCTGGAAGGGGCGCTGTTGGTACAGGAAGAGCTGCGGATCGGTTGGCCATCGGCGAGGTTGCGAGCTTCGGCGAGCCAGCTTTAGAGGATGTTCGTTCCGCCATCCTGTCTCCAAATGACAGCTTGAATAAATCAACCGAGGAGGAAGAACAGATCCCGAGGTATCAGAGCTTTATATTGGCGATGATACGACTTATCATTTCCATCACTGTGACTATGCGGTTGAGCCCCTCGATGAGGGATAGCTTTTAGCTATCCAATCACCATTGCCAGGCCCTGAATTACTGTATGGCTTGGCTCCCACATCTGGCACACCATCATGCATGGTGCCATCAAGCGATTTGCATCCATCGAGTTGGCACAGTACGAGTAGCGAGGAGAAGTCGTCATTCGTGAAAAATCTCAATTGCGGAGAACAACCAAACTACAGTGCTTAAATCTCTCTCTAAGCATCCTCCCCATCACAACTTTGCCCTCTCCCTCTCCTCCTCCCTCACCAACAGCCCTCTAACACCAGCCTTCATCCTATCCTTCAACATCCTCCTCAAAATCTTGCCTGACGGACTCTTCGGAATCTCCTCAATAAACTCAATCTCCTTAACCCACTTATACCTCACCTTCTTCTCTTTAACATAAGCCAACAACTTCTGGCCTAACTCCACCGACGGCTTCTCCCCTTTCCCCACAACGTAGGCTTTCGGCTTCTCCCCAGAGTATTCATCGGGAATGGACATCACCGCACAATCCTCGACATTACCATGGCCCAGTAACAGGTCTTCCAGCTCCGCGGGCGCGACGGCGATGCCTTTGACCTTGATCATCTCCTTCAGACGGTCGGTGACGTGGATGAATCCGTCTTCGTCAATCATTCCTTGGTCACCGGTGCGGAGCCATATCCCACCTTCCTTGTCGTGGAGGAACGTCTCTACGGTAGCCTTCTGGTTGTTCAGATACCCCATTGTGATTTGCGGCCCCTTGGCATATATCTCGCCCGGCTGCATCAATCCCAGCTCCTTGCCTTCGTCATCCAAGAATCTGACTTCGGTGTTGGACACGATCGTGCCACCCGTGTGCGCATACTTGTAGTCGAATTTATTTTTTGGGTGTGCACTGATGCAGGAGCAGGATTCTGTCATGCCGTAGCCCTGTTTGAAGCCTGTGGCGGGAAATTTTCCCTTCAGCTGGCCCAAGATCTCTTCGGATAGTGGTGCCGCGCCACTTGAGAACCTGGTGAGATGGCTTAGGTCGTACTTAGCCACCACAGGGTCGCGCACCATCCTAATTACAATCGGCGGTACAAGCAGCAGCTCCACAATCTTATACTCCGTGACAGCATCAAGCATACTCTCCATCGTAAAGCTCGGGAGCATATACACATGCGCATTCAAGAAAATCGGCAAATGCAACACATGAACCAAACCCGTGATATGGAAAAACGGCAACACGGCGCACACCTTCTTATGCTCGCCAGGGTTGTCGTGCGGCGTGATCTGTTCAATTTGAAAGCATTGCGCTATGATATTTTGGTGGGAGATCATGACAGCTTTGGGAAGGCCGGTGGTGCCGGAAGAGAAGGAGAGGAAGCCGCAGATGTCGTGGTTTGTTTTGCCGGTGGGGATGCGGTAGATTGGGACTTCGCCTGAGGACGCGATGATGGTTTCGCCGCGCTTGATAAGTTCTTGGATGGTGGTGAAGCCCTCCATTTGCCCCTCCAATAGGAAGACGTTGGATTGGGGGATTCCTGCGTTCTTGGCGGACTCAGCTGCGATTTTTATGCTCCCAGGCACGGTAAACAAAAACTTGCTTGACGCAGTCTTGAGAGCATAGCTCATCTCCTCAACATTGTACGCCGGACTAGCACCACTCACGATTCCTCCGACGCGAGCGGTGGCGTGCATGGCGATGGGGTACCAGACGTTGTTCTGGGAGAACAAGGAGACGACTTGGCCGTGCTGGAGTCCATATCCTTTCACTAGGCATGTTGATAATGCGATCGCGTGCTTGCGGACGTCGTGGTAGGAAAGGGACTCTTTGGTGATTGCATTGGTGAAACCTTGAACTTGGTCTGCTGGGAACTTTCGGAGGGGGGAGTGGTGAGAGTCGAAGATCCATTGCCAGGAGGTTAGGTCAGTTGGGACTGACGATCGTTAGGAGAGCTTCCGTACAAAATGTGAGAGGTGCGGCGAAGATGGAAGATAAAGTCGGCGCTTACCGTTGATTTCCGGATGTTGACTCTTGAATGTAGGCATGATGGGCGAGATTTAGAACTGAACTGAGGCCTCAATTGCTCGTGGTTGAATGACAAGAGTGAAGAAAACGATGCGTGAAAAGATATACTGAGAGACCTAATTGTCACCTACCACGATTCGGCGCTTATGCATCGTTATATGGTACTCTACCTGTACGACGAGTCGACCGAGGATGTTGGTTCCAGCCCTCCAACCATGTTGTCAGTGACGACTGAGGCGGGTTGTGGTCGGAATGCGGGGAAGTGTGGAGGTGGCGTGCCCTACCCTCCACGCCAATCTTGAATTGTTGCTCTCAAGCTCTTGTGCCACGATCCGCCTTGGCATCCTCGCGACAACCGAATCTCATCTTCCTATTTTCGATCGTGTTGATAAATAGGTTATAGAAGCAGACTCTTAAAGACACGGAAAACTAATTGAGATTTTGACACTAGTCTGCTGATTGAAGAATAAGGTAGAAATTTGGATTATGCGAAAGAAGATCTCATTAACTCGTACATCGAGCAGCTCTGCCAGCTAACTCCTAGATATCCGCGTCCTCAAGTCTTCTTTCGAGGTTCAGCATGTCTGCAAGTGGATTTGCACCGTAGTACCAGCGTGTCTTCTACAGGGCTTCCTCTACTTCATGTCCTCTCTCCAATAGAGTCCATATACTAATCGTCCTCTCAATAACCTAACAAACTCCAGTATACTTTATAGCCAAACCCCGTCGCCCAAGGATATCGTGAGTGTCTAATATTGCAAACTCCAATATTCTGTATAACTCCGCTTACACTCCGTTGCTGTGTTGTCTCGCCGCTTATACACTTGTGAAACAGTCGCTTATTCGTCGTTCGTAGGCCATGTGTATCTTCGGCGCTTGATAGATCTTATGCAACCCGTTAGCATAGCCACTACTCGTGCTATCATTATGAGAACTTACTCCTACCTTTCTTCCGTAAAGCTGGGAGCGTACATGCTTAATCACGATTTCTCCTCGAGTCCCGAAAATCCTTGCTTTCCTCTCTTAGAGGGCGGGACGTATTTCGTGGTTGATGCGGTTGCGGTCGCCGTGAGGATGGAGGGTTGCTGGGACGTAGTTGGTGGGTTCCACGTGCCCTCCGAGTATGCGACCCTCTCCTTCTGCCGCGGAGGGCCTGGCGTTGGCGCTTTGATCTTGAACCACGTGGGCAGTTTGTGAACTGGTGTGTCTTCTGGGGAGCAGAAAGTCGTTGTTGAGAAATCGTTGCTGATGGTCGATGTGTTGCTGCCGAGGGTTTGAGAGCTGGAGCCGCAGTCGCTTGAGTTGTTGCTGTTGCTGTCAAGGCGAGTATTGAATCTTGGGGCTGGCGCATCGTTTTGGAACGTCGACTGTCTGCCTCTTGGCTTGCCAAGTGGTCCTCTCGCTGGCGGTTGATAGGTCTTGCCAGTTGTGTGCGATAATCTCAATTGGCCCTTGGAGAAGTGCCAGCTATTGTCATGCTTGCCCCACTTGTTCTCCACCGGAATAGTGCGGTTCGCACATATCTTATTCAGGCTGGCCTCGCTGACGTGCTCCGGGGCGCTATAGGTACATCGGTCATCGATTGCGATGAGGAAGTTAAGAGCTGAAACTTACACGAAGTTCGCCCTGGCAATCGATAGTCTCTCCAGCTCCCTGTTGTTGGCGTGCAGGCCTATGCTCAGCTCTCGCTCTGATTCGAGTCTCTTTCCTGGCTTCGTGGCGTAATTATAATGGTATCTCCAGCTGCTTTTGGTTGTGCAGACATAGAGACATAGACCTTGACTTTGCAATCACAAATGAACGTTGTTGGCGCTGGGACCTTGCTTGAGGGCTTCTTGTTTCCAATGGATGACTTGCTGCCATCTACCTTCTTGCTGTCACAGGCTGCATTGTTGCTGGTATTATTTCACTTTGTACCTCCGCCAGAGTTGTCGGCGGCCAATCTGCCCATGGTGGCTCGTGTATAGTGTGAGTTGCTTGCCTGTTGAAACCGACTTTGGGTGCGTCGGCGTCGAGTTGTTATATAGCTTTGGTCGCTTTGACTTGGACAAATTTGCAGCTGTAGACTGTGCTGAAGCTATGGGCATTTTGACGATGGTAGCTGTAAAGCTGATCTTGTTGACGAGACTTGGACGAGTGGTGCTGGGTCGTCGGTGCCTTGTCGTTGACGAAGGCAGTCGCAGATGCGCAATTGGAAGTGCTGCCGCCGTCTGATTGGTGTTAACTCAAGAGCTTCCTGTACCTTCATCCGGTACACGTCTTGCTACAGATGCGCTCTCAAACGTATGGCTATTGCGCAGCAGAGTGTTTGGATGCGTGATTGCTAGCCGTCGCGAGTCGGAAAACTCCCGTTGCTTATAATCCCAAGTGAAGGATGATGGGAAAGTAAAAGACCTACGTTTCGTATAGCTAAACCTGCTGCGAAGTTGCAGAATGTTGCGTTGTGGTTTGGATTATCTGGATGGCGATGACTGAAGATGACGAGGCTCGAGTCAACTCCCGAAAGCGCCGCCTCAAAGTCGCAATGAGCGCAAGACATGGGCGCTCCACCCCCGAACCACAGCAAAGTTAAGATTGGAAAATCACGACAGAAGCGTAAACTGGTTAACTGAGCACCCGCAAAGTCGACATGACCGACGACTTCCTCGACCAGCATTCTCGACCGACATTCCCGACTCGACACGACCAGCCTACTTCTTTAACTCGATAAGACCGACAACTCGTCCAGTCTGGGCGTGGACCCACTGTTCTTCTATACCTGAACGTACTCGGGATCGAGAGAAAACAAACGAGTTAATTACCTGAAAACGACAAGAGGAGAAATACTAAACCGCAGAACACAAGACAAACACCAAAGAGCAACTCGCGTGCAAAGTTCAAGGGGACTGAATGCAATAGTATACAAGACTCGCTAGTTTACTTCGAACTGCTGCAAGATCTATGGCTATCTACACAACATTAGTCTCGTGAGTCCGGCATCCACCTTCCTGGCGCATAATCCTGCGAATTCAGCTGACTCACCAAACACAACCAACACCCGGCATCCCTTACAGAGCCTTCTTGGCCGCCTGCCCCTCAGCCAAATTCCAAACCAGCGCATCCCTCTCCCACGCCATCTTCGCAACCACAGCACCAGGTCCTTCAAGCAACCCGGTAACCACGCGATCAAGCGCTACCTCTCCTCTATGAATGCCTCTTCCCCTCGCCTCCGCCTCCAGCACAGCCTTTCTCCTCGCCGCGAACAGCAGCACGAACGTCGCGACGGTGCCGAAGAGAAAGTCGTACTGCAAGAAAGCCAATGTTCCGTCAGCGAAGGAGGAGACGGCTGTAACGTTGATGGGGTTGGATAAGAGCAGTAAGCGGTCGGCCTTGATAGGTGTACGGGTCGAGGTTTCGGATAGGCGGTAGAAGGAGGTTAGGACGTAGAAGATGGAGCCCATGTGGAACGCCCTGCTGAAGTAAACCAAGAACTGATAAAGCCTCTCCTGCGCCTGATGCAACCCTTCCTTGGTCTGAACTCTTCCTGGAAGTGCGGCAGCTGCCCTAGACAGGAGGAATTGGAAGATGGCGATGTATATAGGGAACACCTGCCACCCCGCGACAAGGTATTGATGAGTAGTGGTGGTGGCAGAGCGATTTGAATACCACATCGCGAAAGTTGGAACAACGCATCCCATCATCAGCGACATTGGAAGTGCACGGATATATGGTGTGGAAGAAGGAGTAAGGGCAGTGATGGTTGCGGGTTTGTTGCCAGTTGCGACGAGGTAGAGAAAGGTGTAGATGGACATTATAAAGCCGAAGGCGCCGCCTTGGAAGGCGAGGGCCCATGCAGTTGGTCTGTGGGTTGTTAGGGGTTGTCTTGTGGCAAAAATAAGGAAGGGATGACGATGCCGTTTGGACTATAAAAATAATGCTTACAAGTTAAGCACCTTGCGCCAGCCTTGCCATCTCCTCTCGCCCTCAACATAAAGCAGCGTCACCACAACCCCAATAAGGCCCGTAAAAGCAATACACAACGCCATCAACTCCTCATCCCTAAACACCGGCGCAAAAAAGCAATTCAGGACTCTCAACCAATAATCCACCTGCTTATACCCCGTAAAGACCTTAATAATCTCGTCTCCGGATTTTGGATAGCTGGGATGGTCCGGGTCAGATGACGATCTGGTGTAGATCTCTGGCGTGGAGCCGGGGAGGTAGGAAGGCCCGTGGTCGCCGAGGTGTTGCATCAGGGGCAGGTAGTCGTTCTGGATTGCGAGGCTGTGAATGCAGTAGATTGAGGAAGGGATGAGGGCGAATGCTGCTACGATTGAGAGCTTGTTGGAGAGTGGAAATCTTGGAGCCCTGGTAACCGGGCTCACGCCGAGTGGTAAGACGGCGGTTGAAGCCATTGTGTACCTAACACAGCTACGAGTTAAAGGAGGATACGTAAAAAAAACAAGTGAAGACGAAAGTGAAATAAATGGGAACGTGTTAGATTTACTTTCCTCACGACGATTGCGCGACGTTGGATGCCAAGACTAGGGCACTTTTCTCTTCCGGCCTAGCGTGGGATTAGCTGCGGGGAAGCAGGTCTCGGCCTTCCACATGCAGATTGGCCGCCAACGACAATAAGCTTCGAGAAAGTGGATAGAAAGACTGTTTAAGTCGAATCTGGGCCTTGAAGAGGCTGTGTGAATGCGAGGAGATAACATGGAGGAGTTTGCAGATGTCATGTGTTAGCCCGAGTATCGGTCGGCGACGCCCTCGGGCTCCTGGCCAGCACTTCGGGGTTTCCGTGTGCGCGGCATCGTGCGGCGGCAGCATGGCATAAGCTCGCCGGGCCCAAATTAAAAGCTGTCTCTTGGGGGTCGTACATCCCCTCCAGGCTCGGTGTCCTCTGTCAGAGCCTCTCTCTGCTCGACTGAGGTGTCAGAAAACAGTTATTCCTAGCTATTCGAGCTGTTGCAATTTACCAAAACCTCTAGCCCTTAATATTCATCTCTTTCCATAGGTCATAAATTTCTAAATTAAAGTATTCCACACAGTTACAAAAGTAGGATATAGAGTTAGCGTTCGGCATGGTTGGACCTCCAACCGTGAGGTAAGCGGTTCAACCTCACGGTTAGCCTAGCCTTGAGATTCCTCAAAATAACCCGACCTTTTAAGGTTATAAACGGTTAGTAACCGTGTCCTATTAAGCCCACAAGCGATCTTTAATAGCTGAAAAGAGCTTAGCACCACAAGTCCCAGCGCTCTGGCCATCGGGAACGAGGTATTCAGAAAGCACTCTATTGAGCGCAGGGTGAGAGTTTACGCGACTATTTTACTGAGAGAAGGTTATTCACCTAACAGCAAGCCTACTCCTGCTCTAAAACTTGCGTGAATGGCTTTACGAAAAGTAGTATAACCGTCCCACCTTTGACCGTCCTCTAACCTGTTATAACATTGACTCTTCGCCTAACCTAACCGGTTAGCCAAACGCCGAACACTGTATACGGTTAAGAACAAGGTACATTATCCGCAAAATGCCCTCCTTAAGTCTCCCTTTGGCTTTCAAATTTAATGCAGAAGGTCCATGAAAATGTGTACCCAAGCTTGTCGCAATAACAGTCCGACAACAGCTTTGCTTCTAAGACCTGGCGCTGAACATCAGATTTCTTTGTATTTCATTCGCACGGAACTGGAAGGACAACGCTTACTCACATTGATCGTGCCATGGGTCCATGTAGTCATGCTTCATTCAGCCTTCTATATAGCCGGCTAATTTCCCCTTGACCGTAGACTCAAAGAGCACTATTTCCCCAATATTCGTTCACTCACCCTAGTTCGCCAACAACATATCATAAACCGGCTTAAAATGCGCACACTTGCTATCCGCACCTCTCTCTTGGTCACAGTAACACCACTTGACCCATTAAGACCCAAAACACCCAAATCCGTGCCACTATACGTCCCAAGCTTATTCCATCCAGGTCCCGTTTTTGGAGTGCGCGCGAAGCCTGCCCAAACACCTCTCATATAGTTACTAAGCGCAACCTGCTGCGCCGTCGTACCATCCTTTGAATACGCACCAAACGCCATCGGGATCTCAGCACTGTGAAACGCTTTCAAATCGATGCCGAGCAACGGCAGAGCAGGGTTGATATTAGGGAAAGTGGGGGCGTAGAAATAGCGATACGTATCGTAGCCTGCTGACGCGGAGGCTTCGGAGCTGATCTTGGCCGGACAGGTAAACACCAGATCTGTGAAAACGGCTGAGATGACATCGTAGTCTGTCACCAACCCCAGGGTGCCTTGGGGGTACGCGGCGCGGACAGCGGAGATGAGCTCAGGGATCTGGAAGGTCTCAGTAAGGTATGCGGTAAGGTTGTTGTTGGCCACGTTGAAGGCGCGGCCTTCGTGTGCGTCGGTTCCGAGCATAACCGGGACATTGGCAACCTGTCTCTTCTTACGGGCTCCTGCGGCGTCGGTTGGGAAGGTGATATCGTCTCCGACGGGGTTGAAACTGAGGACGTTTCGCTCGATGATGTCTTTGAGCGTCGTAGCTGCAACTTTGCGGACACACTCAATCAGTTTCTTCGCGCTTGTGCAATTCACCTTCTCAACCAGACTCAACCACGCAACAGTGGAGTTCGTGCGTCCGATGAAGCGGCCCAACGCCGCTTGGCCAGATTGCAGGATCGCGCCTGGGAAAGGCGGATTCTTCGGACTGGTGGTGACCAGGGCGTCGACTGAGAGGGCGCCGGCTGATTCTCCCAATATTGTTACTTTCTTTGGGTCCCCCCCCAAAGGCGTTGATGTTATTTGTACCCAGGAGATGGCGAGACGTTGGTCGTAGAAGCCTACATTCCCATCCGTAGCCTTAAGCTCCGGGGATGCTGGAAAGCCGAATTATTCACTTATCAGCTCCGTCCAGTCTCTCCAACACTCACCTCAAGACACGGAGAGGGGGAAGAGAACACACCGTTAGTACGATAATTAACGGTAACCACAACCACATCCGCCAAACCCGGAAGCCAATTCCCATCATACGCTGGCTGCCCCGCATTCCCAAACTTTAACGCGCCGCCATAGATCCAGAACATAACCGGGTATCCTCCATTCGGCGGCATCGCATTCGGCGCAAAAACATTTAGGAACAAACAGTCCTCGCTCTCGACCGGGGGCAGGGAGCTGAAGATCGCTTTGGTGAATTCCCTATTTTCCGCAGGGTAATCAAATTGCTGGATGCAGCTGGGACCATAGGTCTTTATGTTCTTTGCTTGGTGCCATTTCCTTGGTGGCTTGGATTTCTCGAAGCGGACCGGTGGAGCAGCGTATGGAATGCCCAGAAACTGGTTGACGGTTGCTGTGGCTGATGGAAGGGAGGTTGTCGTTCCCATGATCTTGCCAGAGTCAATCACGGCTGTGGACCCGTCTTTGGTGCCGCACAAGGTGGCGAGGCGAAGATTGGGGCGGCGAGAAGCAGGCGGCCAAATAGCTTTGCCATTGCGGTGGCTCTCTTCGTGCAGCGGAGTTTTCGAGGATGAGACGAGCAGAAGGATAAGGGGAGAGAGAGAAGAGAGGCGCTTGAGACAAAGAAGACAACTTACCGCGCTGGAAGAGGGGATATATACCCGCCATAAAGCTCCATGGCGCTTTCCATTGACACGCTCCTGCAGCTTTCCCCAGAAATACCAGATCCTCATCTCTGCGCCCTACCTTGTTCGTCTTAAGAGCCGAGCTATGGGAATGATCAGTAAAGCGGGTTCGCAAGTGCAGCTATCTCGGGGCCTTTGCGAGTCCAACGAGCATAATGCCGTCAAGCAAGTGCCATGATCTTGGCGCACGATTGCAGCCATCTGTGGCCGACCAGTGACAACAGCCAGCTTTCGGCATGCGGAGCTGTTTCTGCATGTTTACTCAATCCTGCACGATGAATCGCGGTGGTTCTTTGAACCATCATGATATCACTATCTGCTGTATTTGTTGTTGTTCAGCCGTCTCAAGCGAGGAATCCTCGCACACTCAGCCCAAGCTCGAATGAGGGAACTCGGCATCGTCAATGCAACTCTGATGCCGATAGGTATGGACAAGCCAGGGTTCCCTAATTAAAAATATGCAACCCAGGGGCTGTTCTAACTCGCTCTTAGATTGCGAAGATTCAATACTAAGTTCGTCTGCTGATGTTTGAGTTATGTTGTGGAGAGCTGTCGTTGATGAGGCACACTTGGTCCGCCTTGGCAGCTTTGTGGGGCTGGGCCGAAGCTCAAATAAGCAACGCTTGCCCCGCCAGAAAAACGGTAGTTAAACGAGAGCTAAACGAGATACGATAAAAAAGCCCCATAGATTCCTGACTTCAGTAATTCTTGCTTATTTGCTTGCACAGCACAATTATTGTATTTGGCTGGCACAGAAGTGCTGGCTTCCATGTGCGCTCATGCCCGCTGTGAGCATTGTCTAATGAGCGCGCTCTACTTTATCCAAGTCCAGGCTAGACATTAGATGTGTCTGTCGTGCTATATCATCAGCCGCCTAACTTCATCCTCCAGCGCCTGCAGGTCCCTCTTATTGTTCCGCCGCAACGGCTTAGTGAAGAGTATGATAAACATCCCCACCACAAGCAATATCAACAACAACATAAGCTTCCTCCTATTCCCTTTCTTCTGATATCCGCTCGCCACAACCAGCTCCTTATCCGCGCCTTTGACCGATTGTCCCATTTGCTCAACGTTGTAATCAATCCGATCCAACATTGTTCCTTGATCGATTACCATAGTTTGTAACTCCTTGAATATTCCTGCCAGGTCCAGAATTCCTTTCGCGATGTCCTCGATTTCTCGTTCGCGTTGTAGAATCTGTGGATCGAGGGTTGAGACGTGGGATTGTGTTTGTAAAGCGGCTGAGGAGTAGGATTCGTCTAATGCTGTTTCTTGCAACGAAATGTCTGAGAGGTATGGATTTGAGGACGAGATGGTTGGTGTGCCGGTTCGTTCTGGGTTGGCGAGGCCGGACATGCCGCGTAGTTCTGTGGTAACCAGTTAGCATTTTGTACTTTGGCTTTGGGGCAGAAGTGATGTTACTCTTGAGATAAGCACTCTGCTTCTTCCTGAACCCAGCACTAGCCTCCTGCACCCGACTCGCAAGATTTATCTTAATATTCTGCGCCATCTTCTCCTCCGCTGCTGATATCGTCCCATCCCGTTGTGCCTCCTTGACCATATTATCGATCCCACTTATCGCGCGTTGACACTCATGAAATCCTCTTGTAACTCCTTGCGTCAACTGTTCTATCTCCCTCTCCTCCTTTTTCTTCTCGGCGTCATCGTCAAAACCCGGCAGAACATGCTTCTGGTGCAGTTTATCAAGTTTACTCGACTGTAATGCGATATCCGCTAACATATCCGCAACTTCATCGGATATGTCGGCCCACCTGGGCGGCAGGATGGACATCTCAATTATTGCGTCCCCGTCATCGTCATCAAAGGCCGAAGGCGACATGAGGCCGCGGGACTCAGAATATGGGTCTGCATTGCTTGAGGATGAGAAGCCATTGCTGCTGTATTTTGTCTTCTTTGCTGGGTGGTGAGAGTAGGATTGGCGGTAGGAAATATAGCTATTGGCGTGGTTAGTTGGGTTTAAGGAGGCGATGGGGCTGGTGACAGCTGATTTGCGATACCTTGCGGGATGGAAAGGAGCTTACAGGTTGGTGCGGTCGCGGGTGGCCATGGTGGCCGTTCTATTTGAGGTATTTGTCGCCCTTTATGTGTTATTATCTGTGGCAAGAGTATACATATAAGCTTAAGAGACAGTATAAGGCGACGGAGAAGTCGTGTGTAATCAGTTGCCCTTTAAAGTTGTATTGAAGCTATCGATGGGGACACTCAGCCACAGCCTTGGCCTCAGAAGGCTGATCAATGACGACTCTGCTATTTTCACACGTGACAAGATCTAATCTGGCCGCTCCCCTAACTGCCCATCAGTTTAAGCATTTGAGGGGTCAGCGCCGCACAACACCAACCGCGACCTTCTAGACCTTAACCATCACGAAAGGTTAGTTTAGCTCTCACTTCCACAATAACGTCGACTTAACATCGTCGTCGCATACCTAGAACAACGTCACTAAACGACAACCAGATCTATAAACACGTTTTAAACTTTCCATATACCTATTTTCGAAATGGTAAGATGATCGATCGCTCGATACAAAATTCACCCCGCGTTCAGGTGTCACCAGCTGTCAAGCTCTGCCACAACACCACCAAACACCACGAATCAACGCAACATACTGCATCAGAACACTAACATGTCTTCCCAGGCTGACGCTCTCACTGAGGAGCAGGTTTCTGAGTTCAAGGAGGCGTTCTCCCTCTTCGTAAGTCGTCCCCGGAACTTATCGGGAACCCAGACACTATTCGAGAGCTGGTCTAACATGTTTCGTTCCACAGGACAAGGATGGCGATGGTTGGTTCTACCCTTACTTCTCTGACTTTTTCGCGACGAAAACTCCACGAACTTCTCACGATGGGGTAAAAGTGTTTCGACCGGAGCCGCGCGTCGTCTCATCGCCGATTTCACGATCGCGATCCGTTCTGACGACCACGTCCTCATATCTCATATACCACACATATCGCGCGACGAACAAGCCACTGACAATGATTAGGACAAATCACTACTAAGGAGCTCGGTACCGTCATGCGCTCGCTCGGCCAGAACCCATCCGAGTCTGAATTGCAGGATATGATCAACGAGGTTGATGCTGATAACAATGGCACTATCGACTTCCCAGAGTTCTTGACCATGATGGCAAGAAAGATGAAGGATACTGACTCTGAGGACGAGATCCGTGAGGCTTTCAAGGTGCGTTCGTATAACTAACGTCCAAACCCCTCTCAAACCTTTCTCCAGAGGGGGAATAAGTTTGGGGAGGAGGATGGTTAAAAGGATGGGACTAATCACTATTCAGGTCTTCGATCGCGACAACAACGGCTTCATCTCTGCTGCTGAGCTCCGCCACGTCATGACTTCCATCGGTGAGAAGTTGACTGATGAGGAGGTTGACGAGATGATCCGGGAGGCAGATCAGGATGGTGATGGACGCATCGATTGTGAGCAAACACTCTTCCAGCATTTCTTTCTGAACCTGTATCGCCACAAACGACCTTCAAATTTCTGGTGACGAAGGTTGTGTGTGGCGACAGCGACATAGGAGGAGACACCAAGTCTAAAGAATTACCGCTGACAGGCCGCACAGACAACGAGTTCGTCCAGCTTATGATGCAAAAGTAAACGGTCATTAGAGTGGAGTAGCAGAAAAGTTGACTGAGTTTGAGATGATCTTTGCGTGCGTTTCTTGGGAGTAGGGGAGCAATGCGAGAGCTGGATTCTTCTCTTGATAGAGGACGGACTGGCACTTAGTCATAAATGAAATGAATCTCGAGCGCTGCCTTTTGCCATTCCACATGTCTGGACTTAAGAGCCGTGTTACAATGTGGGCACTGTATTTGAATGGGGATGGAAAGCCAACATGGTTGCGGTCATATATGTTACTTTATTCACGTCAACGATGGTATAGTCTTAATGAACAGTAAGGCTTTACCTTCTTGTTTGCCCAATAAACTAGCTTGTTCTTGTCACTATCATTATTGCATGGGCCCTTTCAATGTCCGACAGTCTCCCTGCCAAGACCAGCCCTCCTGCCACGGAACATCGTTCAACCCCGGCCGAGAAAAAAGTTCCCGCCTTCGCAAAGATAACCACCAACCCGCAAGGCTGTCTGTAGTAAACATCTCTGTTTTTCGAAACGAGATACCACCACCAACCAGGACATGTACAAAATGGGAAAACGCAAGCTCAACGAGAACGATGCGCCAGCGCCCGTCGCTGAGGCCGATGTCGCCATGACGAAAGTCGCAGAAATCCCGGACGAGAACGCAATCACAACATCCACCGATGTTGTTGATGCGGATAAGAAGGAGAAGACACCAGAGACATTCCTCGACTTGAACCTCGACGCCCGCCTCCTTCAAGCCATCGCAAAACATAATTACACCGCACCGACACTCGTCCAACGCAATGCTATTCCACTTGCTATCGCTGGCAAGGATGTCCTCGCTCGCGCCAAAACGGGATCGGGCAAGACCGCCGCCTACCTTCTTCCAGTCATCCACTCTATCCTCGCACGCAAGGCCAACGCTGCGAGCTCGACGAGTACGACCGCTGCGCTGATTCTTGTGCCGACTAGGGAGCTCGCGGACCAGGTTTTCAAGGCCGTGGAGGGCTTTACGGCGTTCTGTGCCAAGGATGTGCGCGCTGTCAACCTTACGCAAAAGGTTTCAGACGCCGTCCAGAGGTCTTTACTTGCGGATGGACCGGATATTGTGATTGCTACGCCTGCGCGCGCAGCTCTCAACTTGAACACTGGTGCGCTGAGCTTGGATAATTTGGAGATGCTGGTTGTGGATGAGGCGGATTTGGTGCTGAGTTATGGGTATGAGGATGATTTGATGGCTATATCGAAGGTCGTTGGGGGAGAGGGACGTGGAGTCCAGTCGACTCTTATGTCTGCAACCTTGACCGGAGAGACTGAGCAGCTCAAGGGAATGTTCATGCGCGAGGGCGCAGAAGCTGTTGTTCTCAAGCTCGACGAGAAAGAGGACGAGGGAGAGGGCGTGCAGCAATACGTCGTGAAGTGCGCCGAGGACGAGAAATTCCTGCTCATCTACGTCATCTTCAAGCTCAAACTCATAACCGGCAAAGTAATCGTCTTCGTGCAAGACATCGACCGCTGCTATCGCCTGAAACTCTTCCTCGAGCAATTTGGAATTAAATCCTGTATCCTGAACTCCGAGCTCCCAGTCAACTCCCGCATCCACGTCGTCGAGGAGTTCAACAAAAATGTCTACGACATCATCATTGCCTCGGACGAGTACGAGATTATTGGTGATGAGGAGGATGCGCCGAGAATCACCGAGGTGGAGGAGACCGAGGGCGATAAGATGGAGGTTGATGGGGAGAAGAAGGATGAGCCGCCGAAGAAGAAGAAGAAGAAGCAGGCGAAACGCGATAAGGAGTATGGTGTTTCCCGTGGTATCGACTTCAAGAACGTGGCGTGTGTGCTTAACTTCGATCTCCCGACTAGCTCGAAATCTTACACCCACCGCGTTGGCCGTACAGGTCGTGCAGGCCAAACCGGCATGGCGCTCTCGTTCGTCGTCCCGGAAAACTTGTACCGCAAACACAAGCCTACTTATGTTGCATCTGCGGAGCATGATGAGGAGGTGCTTAAGCGTGTTATGCGCTCGCAGGGAAAGAGGGGCAAGGAGGTTAAGCCTTACGTGTTCGATATGAAGCAGGTTGAAGCTTTCAGATACCGTATGGGCGACGCACTTAGAGCTGTCACCAGGATTGCAGTCAGAGAAGCAAGGACAAGAGAGCTGAGACAAGAGTTGATGAAGTCGGAGAAGCTGAAGAGACATTTTGAGGAGAATCCGCAAGATCTTCAGCATTTGAGACACGATGGAGAGTTGAGAGCAGCGCGTGTACAGGGCCACATGAAGCATGTCCCGGAATACTTGCTGCCGGCTGGTGGGGCGAAGGCTGTTACTGGTGATCGCGGATTCATTGGTATTAACAAGCAGAGCGAGAACAGGATAAGAAAGGCTAGAGCTGCAAACAGGGCGAAGGGTAGAGGTGCGCACTCTGCGAAGAGGAAGAAGCTGGATCCGCTTAAGAACTTCCGCGCCAGAACCGCGAACGGAGTGAAGAGGTAGAGGAATGCAGTGAAGGAGCGGATGAGGTAAGACAGTATTTAGCACAGTGGAAAGGAAACGCCGGAGTTCAGGCTGCATGGCAGGCGTCCGAGTGGAGGCGTATTAGCGAATATCACTGTTTTTGTTCACTGCATCTGCGTTTTGACTTTCGTTTTTCGTGAAGTTATTGCATTTGTCTCAGTCTCAGCGCACTATGGCTGGACTCTATCATACCGGTCTACCACAGCTCCGTCGCTCCCAGGGTACATTCAAACAAGTAGGCGCCAAAGCGATTCAAAACGCCAATCTCGAAACTCCGACGCTAAGCCACAGTGCACGCCCTGCTCAAGCCAATCCTCCTCGTTCTCCCAGCGAAGATTTCCTGACTGAAGGAGAGGGTTTCTTGGGACCCAATAGTTCTCTCCGAACTGCTCAACCAGTTGATCGACGGTCGTCCAGGAGTTCTCGTCGACGTTCTCCCGAACCACAAAGTCGTTTTGGTCATCCCAGTACTGGCGTGGGATGGCTGGCGGAGCTGGCTATGGGGTCATTGGTGAGGCAGCAGCTGGCTGGGTGGAAGCACGAGATGGGCCAGGAGATGCCGGAGTCCTTGGGCCGTGGACGCAACGTCTTTGGATGCATACCCTGCCATCGGCCATTCCCGGGGTCCCGTTTCCCAGGTCGAGGAGCTCGCTGCGGCGCTTGGGGTCGAGATGGTACTGTTTCTACGTTAGCCAAAGTCATTCACCAACCACTTCGCTCTGCCAGTTGTATTTGCGCAAGTTCTTGTGCTATTGATCCACATACCTTGGCGAAACGCAGCGCCATCTCTTTTTTGGTCTTGGCTGGCTCGTAGCGCATCCTGCAAATTACTACTGGACACTGCCACATGCTGTCATGCGTGTTGCCGTCTTTTGTGGCGCAGTGGGCGCATGGTGGGTAGTCGAACAACCGATCTACTGTGTGGTTGGGAGCGCCAATCGTGCTGTGGTTCGTTGGCGATAGCTGGCTGGGCGGAGGCGGTAGGAGGCGCGGCAACAGTAGCTTCCATTGGGTCGTTGACAGCAGCATACTTGGAGGCGAAGGGGTTCGGTGCGTTGGCTGTAGAAAGCCGTCAGTAAGAGGAACTCGCGCTGTCAAAAGGAAGGGCTCACCAATGGCTGCAGACGGAGGGTTGCTCAACTCCCCTGGGTTACAGATTTCGTCGAACCTGAGGAAATCCTCAAAACCGTCGCTGGACGAAGCCATGACGAAGAGTCCAGATCAAATGGGTTCAGTGGTGATCTAGGACTTCATTCGTGGTTGTATTATAGGTGTTCAGCGTTCCCAGCAGTCACTCTACCGTCAGTATCGAGACAGAACAGACTCGGCATGGCGCTGCCAAGGTACCAACGCCCTTCGTGCAATTCTATTTAAACTGCAGCCACTCTTTTCTTCTTCTATCTAACAATCTAACCTTCATAATACCGATCATTATGAACCGCCTGCTTCTGCATTGCCGCCTTTAGCCTCTATTTACAAGCTGTGCTTAACTTTCATTTTGCTCGTCCACCAAGTCTTGTCTCTACATACCCTTTGACACAGAATCGCCACTGTTTCGTCGAGTATAGTCCCACTACTGCTTTTTGACGACCTCAGTATTGCTCGACGACGAGCTTCTATCCATCAAAGTGATCTGCCAGCTAAGCGGTTGTAAGGCCGTCGCCATATAGTTCCATCGCCAGATCAACACAACTTCAGCATAAGACGACCCCAAACAATCTCGATTCGATATGCGAGGCTTGCCGCTCACTTCATAGCTAGTGAACAGCTCTGCTATATCTAACACCTAAAAGTCTTGCCAATATATTTTCTCTACTTATCAACTCATTTGCATATATATCGTATGACTGAATTCTGCTTCGGCTTTCATCTCCATAATGTATAGCACAAGGCGCAAGTTCAAGGGGACACCAAAAACCGTTCCCATGACGGACACCGGCGGACGGCCAAGTGCTGAACTCGCTCGCGTGCGTGTTCGACGTGCTCGAGTGCAAGACAGCTCACTCGGCCACGATGGCTTGCTCGCGAGCGCGACGATCGGGGAATAGTGAGGGAAGACCGAAGTAAATTAAACTAGCTAGTAAAAGGCTCCTCATCTCTCGCCTCTGTGCGAGCTCTCGTACGTGCTCTGGTCGCTCGAACAATCATTCTTTGAATAGCAGTATTCGGCGATATCCATTCTAAAGCCACTCCAAAGTCTAACTCTGGATCACCGTGTATACATTCTCAAAGTACTCAATATGCTGTCTTGCCGCAACGAATTTGAGGTCCGAGTGCTTATAACTCCGATGAAGCCAAACCCATTGACAAAGAAGAGAATAGCGATGGCTCTTTGTACCGCTTCACACACGCACAAATACCCGTTCTGGCTCTCCACCCAGCTTTAACTTACCAGGAATCTTAAGGGTAGCTATATAGCCAGCTGGAAACACCGTTGCGTTAGTTTGTGCTGATTTGCTAGCAAGTTTCGGCCGACTGGAGCCAGGAGAGGTATGTATTCCTCAACGACATGGCTCTCCCAGAGGTGCGACCGGCTGAAAAACACATGATACGGGGTAATCCCTAACGGATGAGGTTCACAATGAGCTGTATTCAACGTAATCGAAAACTGGAAAAGCAGATCAGCCCACGAATCTGTAGGCATTCCAGCCGGAAGTTGGTAGGCTCCAAGCCTTCTTTTGAAAATTCTATTTGCAATCTGTACACACCCCTGAGTGGACGACAGTAGGAGGCGACGTGAATGATTCCAACGCTTACTAAGTCGCAGAGCACAGATAAAGAGCCCTTGAACTCCGAGCCGTTATCGTATTGGCTGTTGACCTGTTATTAACTGGGCAAATTTCGAATTTTGGGAACATACAGTGGGTATGGAAACTTACACATAAACCACACTCGTATAACGTCTGTGACCCCCTTAGACGCCTTCGCCTAAGCGAAAATAACAACAAATAGTGAGAGGAGTGATTCTCCACTTGGATCATCCATTCCAGGACGCCAGGGTTGCTAAGGGTATGTACCAGGGTAGGTATTGGAGGGCCGCCGGGTACGGTAGGTAGATAGGACGACGTGCTCATCTAGGTATCCGGATCTACCCCTGGTATCGATCCTGTAGCAGCACATTGTTAAATAGCAATTTAAAGCTAAATTAATAAATTTGGTAATCAAGTCGAAGCCGCAGCGTCCTCATACACGACTGCTAATCTGCACAACATTTTCTAGAATTTACTAGCTGCTGTAAACAGTTCAACTCATGTGGTTTTCTCGCCTACATGGCTTAATACAAGCTAGTGAAAGTCTTGGCACTACCCAGGTACATACGCGGATACCCGCGGTAGGTATGCAAAAGTACTCAGGTAGGTATATCTACCCCAACCTACCCGTATTTAGTCAGGTAGATAGCTACCCTTGTGTAACACTGCCTGACTCCTTCTGCCTGAGCGCGAAAATCTACAAGATCAATCTGGATTTATCCATTGGCATTTCGCGATATATTGGCTGGAGAATTGGCTTTGTCTTGTTAGCAGCCTTAGGAGTGCAGCCGAGGCACTGTTTAACTACCCAGGTTACCTCGCTTAGAGTAATTTCATAGTAGAGCTGCTGAATACCCCGCCATGGTCACCTCCCCCCAAAGATTCCTCTATCAAGACGGAGGGGGTGGTCTGCATGGCTGCCGCAAAGTAGCTATGTTGGGAGAGTTAACGAGGCCTATAACGGACCAAGTCTTCTAATGCCATGCTTGTGATGGTAATCGTGGTTCTCGTCTATGTCATTCCCTTGGGCTATGGAGCTTGAAGTATTTTCAAAGGGTGTCTTGACGGCAGCCCGCTGCAGTGTGAACTGTCGAACTTCGATGACCAACGAGCCAGACCAGTCCTTCTTCTCAGCCGCAGCAGCTCCCGCCCCCCTTTTTGTTCTATCCTTCACAGCCATAAGATCCTCATCCTCACTTTTAGCTCGCCAGACAGGCGCAGCTCCTCCACCTACGACTCATACTCCTTCAAAGTGCCTTATCTCCCTGATACGTGTTCTGGTTTTGCACCGGCAAGTGATCTTCTCGTTAAATCCTGTATCGCTCAATTAATGTGCCGTGTACTGCTGTTACTTCATACGAAGGCTACCACCGCAGCCTCTAACCTTCGGCCCCGGCTGTTGAAGCATCGTCCGGAGCGTTCATTATTCTTACTTTTGTATATTTGCAGTCTCCGTGATCTGCCAACGCATTAACTCACGTCCGCAGATCTCAATTTTTCAACCCCTGCAAAGACGCATCGTATGAAGCTACCGCGACAGCTTGGCCTCTTGTCTCGTCCCCCTAAGACAATAGCAGCTAGCCAACAGCTCGACGCCTCGCACCTTTTCCCACGACAGTATCAGCCAACTTGCATCGCCACCTTTCGTGCACAACCACAGCCATATTGCCACCGGCGCCAACACACCTACAACTCTCAAACACAGCACCCGTAATGGCAACGATAGTTACCAGCACCATTCCAGCACGTACATCTCAATCTTCATTTCAATTTTCACATCCCATACCAACATAACAACTGATCAACAACCTCTAATCTCGATCGCATCTTTATTCTCAAGAAACTCAACGAGCATAGCATCACTAAAAGCTAAAACCACCAAGCCAGAGAGAGCCACGCCCATCATAACTAAAAAACTGCAACACCCACCGCCAAAGTTGTGAAATCTTATCCCTCAATAACGTAATCCAAACACCAACGGTCACGAACACCTAATTTCCGCCATAGATTCAACGACGTCAAGTCCCAGCTCAAAAGGTGCTCGACGACAATTTCGAGCTGTTAGATCGAGTTCGCGAAGGCGCAGTTTTCGCGAAAAAGGGCACTGAACTCACGACGTTGATAGCGTCGTCGACTCAGCAATAATTTGGCGAAATAAGGGGTTGAGGGATACGACAGGGGTGGGAGACGATGGAATTGGTTAAGGATGCTGTAATTCTTGGGTTTGCTACATTTCCAATGTTTTCGGGGTTTATAGTAGTGATAGTATGAGACTTTTAAACGCCAACCAGACAATGAAACGCTCCCAATTAATCCCGTCTTTAATTTTGCTTCTTTGACTTCGCCGGCTGCTTCTTCTGTGTTCTGGACGGCTCTTGAGTAACTTGCTCACTGATTAGTGCCCTCTTCCGTCCTCGGGTGACTCGAGTTGGTGCTTGGGTTAATGGACTTGGTGTTTCTGCTCGATCTGGTGGCGGAGACGAGGCGATTGCTGCGGCTTTTGCAGGTTTGCGTACTGCTTTCTGTAAAGCGTTAAGCGTCCCACAGCAGTTGAGCTGCATCACTTTCGGCAGCGTGAGGGGCTTCTTCTTTGAGTTGTACTCGGTTAAAGGTTTAATGCTTTGGCCATATGAGAGTCTAGCTCAGGTAAGACCCGGTTGAACTCTGAGTGCTGGTGATGGCGCATGAGGACACCATGCTCAGACATCATAGCTGTTGAATAGTGTCTTCTCCACTACTCCGACCGGGATTTTTGTCATCTCACCTGTGCCCTTGAGCTTCCCTGGTATCTTGAGGGTAGCCGCTGTTCCTACTTCAAACGGCAGGTATTGCAGCAGTCCTCGTTTAATCGTTTTTGCTGCTCTCTCCGCACTGAACTTGGCTTGACGGGCCTCAACGAGATGAGAGCAATGGGTGTCCTGGCTGTGGGCGTCGGTGCGGAGTGCTCATGCTGTCAAGCCAACAGCCGCTCCACATCCACTGATGATGGAGTTGATGAAGGTCGTAGTTCATCAGGGGTGTCTTCGGCAGCAGAGTCGGCTGTGCGTGAGGGTGGGCGTGGGTGGAGAGCAAGGGGCGGGTCATCGTTGTCGTTGTCGTTGTCGTCGCCGGATTTCTGGGCTCCCCTAGTACTTAAGAGTTAGAGTCCGAGTCGTGAGGTTCGCCGGCGTCGGTGCCTGCGGCGGAGGGATGATCAAAAGCGGAAGGATGACCCTCATCAGCTTCCTCATATTATTTTCCGCAGACACTGTGCCGAAGCGTGGGAGCCGGCCAAAGAAGATTTGATAAGGAGGCAAACTTCTTTCAACTCCCAATGGTCGTGTGGTGTTGGTCGCGAGGGCGAGGCCCGGTAGCACTGATGCCCATGCCCTGGTACGCCTCTCTTTTTGCAGCGCCTCGAGGCGCCTTTTGAATGTGTAGTTAGTTGCCTTGCTGAACGAGGCCCTGCGATTGACGATGATAGGCACGGCCATCGATGACCTTGATGCCTCATTGTTTACAAGGGTCCAAGAGTGGACCCTTGACCTCAGCGCCGCTATCACAGGCACCACAACGGGTAGCATAAGAACCCTTAATGACCAGTTGACAATGGAGACTTACAGTATGTGAGGATATCTGACCTTACCAAAGAAAGCAGCCATCACCGTAGCAACATCTATCGATGACTTGCTCTCTACCGCTCTGAACCAGACGTAGTCTCGCGCGAGTGATTCCTAGTTGTTCTACTACTACCTATGTTCCGTCGGTGCTGACACCGATGTTCGCGAAATCCCTGTTGGATCCACGACGCCAACCATCTTCACGATCTCAACCCCCAATTTCACCAAATCCAGTACTTCGCAGATTTTACCCAACAGATCTCTGAGGTGCTGCGCGAAGGACATGTACTACGACGAAAGGGAGGATGGATAAGAGGTGCAACCCGTTTCCCAGAGTTATCGTGCAAATCAAACCCAGCTAGGCAGCGCAATCTTCGGGATGTATTTAGCCGGCAAACCGGAGTGAAGCAGGTGTACTCCTAGCTTCGACGCTGTATGGTGCGGCCTCGGATTCGGGAGCTCATGGAAAGGGAGAGTTCAATGGCCTCTACACGGCGTTACATGCTGCGAGGCGAGACGAGGCATAATCGAGAGATGGGCATTGATGCGTGGCAGGGAAGCCAAACATTAAATAGACAAACTACTAACTTATTCTTTATCCCCCGATATTTGCTCTGCACGACTGACTGCAGCACTTGAGCCACCGAGAACAAAGGATCACTTGAACGTCCCACCGGGACGAGAAGAGAAGTCGCTTCTCATTGACGCTATGCTATGCTCCTACGAATGAAGCTACTTATGTGCATTTTGCACTGCTATATCCTGGGGAATCCCTATCCTACGCCAATCCACCTTGGTGACTCCCAGCACCTCGGAACGTAAGCCCAATCCTGACTCCTAAAACACCACCTTCTCTCGACGCCATGAAACCTTGTTCTCTACATCCGCCTTCATGCTCTCGGCCCCATGCGGAAAAAATGAAGTCGGTTGTTCTGTGCCTTGCCCTTCCTTACTCTGTTACTCCTCGATCCTCATGTACGCCTAATCAATACCAGCATACAAATCCACAAAAATGTTAACCACTGCAACCGCAATCTCCGCCGCAATCAACACAATAATAATCCACTCCAACCCCTCCCCATGTTCATGTCCCAACTGATCTTTCAAAACCTTCAGAAAGTCCCCAATGACACCCAGTCTGCCCTCCAGCAACTCCACTCTCTCTCCAATTTCCAAATACCCGCGCACGGCGTCGTACACGGGTTCCAAATGCGGCTCCGCCCAGAAGAGCTCAGGTGTGTCGAGCACGGAGCCGTTGAGGTGGATGCTGATGCGTAGAATGAAGAGCTCGCCGATTTGCATGTTTATGCCGCGTCGAGAGAGGTGGATGCGGCCGGTTAGGGCAAGACTGAGAGGTATCGACTGACATGTGGTAATTGTGTTGTCGACAAGTTCTTCGAACAACGACGTCTATTGGTACGAGTTAGCTGTATTATCCGGTGACAGGTGGAAGGAGGGAGGGAGGAAGGGAGCGGGGATAGAGCTTACCTTGACCGATTGTGCCAGGGCGTGAGAGATTGCGAGTTTGATCATATAGTTCGTTTTGTCGCGGAGCGTGATGAAGTCGTTGTATATACGAGCTTGGTACTCGCGTGTGTAATAGAAGTTGAAGCACTCGGTTTCGACATCATCGGGTGCGAGCTTCTCCATTTCGAACTTTGCGATCTCCTTCAAGAATCGTTGTTCGTCCTTCAGGCTCATTCCCCAGATCACTACTACGCCGTAATCGAAGAGGAGAACTTCCGGCGTATGAATCTCCGTATCGAAGTCTATGGTATCCGGCACTGGTGCCTCTGTTGGTCTGTGCTCAAGGACTTCAGGTAGCTGCGCATTGCCGTCTATCACCTGCCCGTTACTTATCGTCGTATCTCCAGCATCAGTCGCCAACTCCATCAGATCCTCATGCCTCTGGCCCCCTCTTCCCTCAACCTCCAGCGCAGAGTCGCTATGCCTTCTTTCCCTGAGCCCAACCGGCATGCTGTGAACCTCGCTCATCCTCTCCCTCACCTTATCGCCGACCCTGCTGTAATTGTAGGGAGTGTATATACACTCATCAAACATCTTCGGGCTGGCCCCCCTACTCTTCTTGCCCTTCAAGTACTGCATGAGCTCAGCCATCTTCAGCTTATTACTCGTACAATACGCCGTCACTCTCGGCAAACGATCCTTATCCGCCTTCCCCAACCTCGCAGCATCTCTCCTGGCAGTCGGATCCTTGATCCTCGTATACTGGGAATACACATCCCTCCCACTCTCCTCATCCTCATCCTCTCTCTCCGTATTCGGCAGCAACTTAAGCTTCTGCGCATTCTTCGTCGTTCTTTGCGGTCCGATCTTGGCTACGGAACCGATGTGTGTTGGGTAGCCAACTGTGGTTGCCGGAGATCCGTGGGAATTGCGTCTTCTTAAGCGGCTATTAAGGGCGGAAAGCATGGGCTGGCGGCCGGGCGAAGAGCCGCCCGTGAAGGACGGGTTGCGGACGGCGTGGGAGGTGTCGATTGTGTTTACTGTGGGTGTGGGGTTGAATGTTACGGAGCGGCGTCCGGCTGGGTGGTGAGGTTGTGTGGAGCTTGCTGGCATCGGGTCGCTAACAATGCCGAGGAGGGGAGCTGTTTCTGAAGCTCCATTGTCGTTATTTGAAGACGCCATCGTCGGCGTGTGTTTCGAGGTGTATTAACGATTGTGTGTGTGAGAGTGGGGAGAAATCACGTTTGGTACTACAGGAGATATAGTGTCGGGAAATTTGGCGGCGGTTAATCAGGACCGTGGACGTGGTGCGAGCGTGGTGATGTTGAACAAATTGTTGTCTTGCGACGAGAGCTGGCTACGCGTGTAATTTGGACGGACGTTAATTTGTCTTGGCTGAGATGTGAGAATGACGTCGGCTTTAGCGTGGAGGACGATGTGGCTGGTGTGTGGAGGTGGAGCTGTGGCCGAGGATGAAGCTTGACAGCTCGAAGAAGGAGAAGAAGAGATGCCACTATGAAGAATAAGGTACAGGACACCACAGTCTTCCATGTAAAGAAGATGACATTGATGCTTGCCAAAGAGCAATGAATCATGAGCCGATCAACATTGGCGAGGGTTGAGGCTTGCCCGAAATGTGGCTGAAAAGGTGAAGCAACAGCTCGAGGAGGATCAGACTAGCAGGACAAGGGAGGTATACTTATACACAGAAGTTACTCGACCTTGGTGATGACCGTGTAATTTTTAGGGCGCCATGGTCAACCGGTCTTAGTTCTAGATCGAGAAATAGAGCGATGAAAGACGAGCTTGGGTGCTGTAGAGGCATGTTCAATGAAGCTCTCCTGACACTTCAAGGGAGCATGTAATCCGTACATGGCAAGCCACTAGAAACAGTATCCCAGATTGAAGAGTAAGTTAGCCAGTTTCTCTTGAGAAATTTCAATTTCACAATCAATCGTAGTCCATGGAGTTGACAGAGCTTGGACAGAGAGTGTGGATGAGGAGTTCAAACTGACAGGTCAGGCTTGCCAACCTATTAGAGTAGTGACAGAAGAAGGCGGAATGCGTCAATTTGACGAAGAAGGTTCAAGTTCAAATAGTAGTACATTGTAGCAAGCATAGCCTGGCCAAGCAAAGCCAATTAGACCCAACTGTCTTCCGTGTGCCTTCTGATCAGGCCAAAAACGCCCATCCGAGCGCCCAGCGAGTAACAAACGGCTCCCAATCGCCTTGGTTGTTTCCGAACGCCCTCCACAGCCTATCGATGCGCCGGTGATGTGTTGCAGTGTCGCGATGAAAAAGCAGCGACCACTTAGTCCTGCTCATACCCATCATCCATCTGCACATCCTCACTCTCCTCCATATCTCCCGCCGGCTCTGTCATCTCCTCATCCGCCCCATTGTGTCCGGGAATTTGGCTATGCGTCAAAGCAGCTGGCTCCTCGCCATTCTGAGCCCTCCTCCTATACTCCGCCTTCTTCCCCTCATCCAATATATTCCACTTAACCGTCAAATCCTTATCGACATCATACTTCCCATCTCTCGCCTCCCTCCTATTCTTAACCAACAACACACTCCTCATCTCGGCATCAAATAGCTCATAGCCGCCAGGATGGTAGTCCACTGCTCCCGCACCTCTAGGTCTCGGGTTCACTGGTGGTCTGTCCGCCGATGACGAGTTCGGGTATTCCTGCTGTCTCTTCCCCGGGCTCTGGCTCGGCTGCGTCGAGCGTGGCTCTGGCTCTGGGCGCTGCATAGACTCGTTCATAGAGTCGTTGAACGAAGCACCGTTATCCCTCTCCTCCCTATCATCCTGGCTCATTTGGTTCTCCAACCCATTTTGCGCCAGAAAGTCCGGGCCACGACGTCCTCTCTTCACCCTAAGTGGCTTCTGCTTCGGCTGTCTACTCATCAGATCTTGTCTCCCGTAGCAAAGAAGTCTACCACACGTACCGTTGGCGGCGGACTCGGGCTCCCCTCACTGCTTTCCGCATCAGGTCCAGCGATCTTGACTCGTCTCTCCACCTGCTCTAATAGGAACGCACGCTCAAGGCGCATCTTCTCGATTCCGCGACGCATGCGCAACAGGCGTATGCGCGCAGCTTCGTTGGCTTCAGTGACGGTTAGGGTGCGGGCGCGCAGTTGGATGCATTTCCTGCGGTAGGCTTCTTCGACGGAGGGTGGGAGGGCTGGTGGGATGGCGGCAGATGCTGTGACGCGTGGATTAGATGGAGTTCGGGAGTAGTTGTGTGGCATTGTGGCCATCAACGAGAAGAATGTGGTGATGAGAATGAAAGGATAGGTGGAGTATTGAGTTTGGAGTTGAGTGTGAAGCTCAAGCTGATGTCGATGTCCAGATAAAGACAGACACCAAGGTGGGCCGGGACTTTGTTGACGCGGCTGGGGAAGTGGAGGTAGGGACGGTGCTGCTTACCTGCTGGAGGCGCCATTATGGTTGGTCTGGCGAGTGAATGTAAAGCTCTGAAAAAAGGTTGATGGGGGTCCGTATTATTTAATTTCCTCAGCTTCGATCAATTCAGTCATGGGAATATTAATTGGTCGCGCAATGTTATGTCGAAGTTGTCGCTGAACAAGCTGTGGTTGATGTTCCCAAAGGGTGACGGAAGGTCGCTATCAGCCTCAGCGATAAGGCCACAATCGCGCTCGACGATTTTTGAGCTTGACGCGATAAACCACCTGAGATAGATAGGTCGCTGGAACTTGACAGACAAGACGACACTCCTCTCCCTCCTTTTTTCTACATAAACATTACACAACCGCCATCATGTCTCTCAACATCCCTGCCGCCCCAAATGCCAACCTTTTCAAGCAGGGTTATAACTCGTATGTATCATCTAATAAACCCGACTCAACCACACCTTCTGGACCCCTGGAACCCCGATATCTGTTTACATAGAGCACCACACAACATCATCAACAGTGCTAACCCAAACCCACAGCTACGACGCCGAAGATGGCGCCGTCATGCGCAACATCGACGCCTGCCGCACCATCTCCTCCACCGTCCAGACCTCTCTCGGACCTTACGGCCGCAATAAAATCGTCATCAACCACCTCCAAAAAATGATCCTCACCTCCGACGCCGCCACCATCCTCCGCGAACTCGACGTCGTGCACCCAGCCGCCAAACTCGTCGTTATGGCATCCCAACAACAAGATGCCGAGATGGGAGACGCTACGAACCTTGTCATCGTTTTGGCGGGTGAGCTGCTGAAGAAGGCTGCGGACCTGCTGAGAATGGGGTTGAAGACGAGCGATATTGTCCAAGGATACGAGCGTGCTCAAAAGATTGCGCTGGAGTTTCTGGAGGAGTTGGCGGTGGACAAGGTGGAGGATATGCGTTCGCAAACCGAACTCGCCAAGGCTATTCGCACTGTTGTCGCATCAAAGCAGTCTGGATCCGAGGACTTCCTCGCCGACTTGGTGTCCGAGGCTGTGCTTGCTGTCCTGCCAAAGAACCCAATAAACTTCAATGTTGATAACATCCGTGTCGTTAAAATCATGGGAGGCTCTCTCGAGCAGTCGCGCGTGGTTAAGGGTATGGTTTTCGGCCGTGAGCCAGACGGAGCAGTTAAGAAGGCTGCCAAGGCTAAGGTCGGAGTCTTTTCCTGCCCGATCGATACCTCGCAGACAGAGACTAAGGGCACGGTGTTGTTGCATAATGCTAAGGAGATGTTGGACTTCACAAAGGGCGAGGAGAACCAGGTCGAGGTTGCTATCAAGGAGCTTTACGACAGCGGTATCAGAGTTGTTATTGCCGGCTCAACAGTCGGAGAGTTGGCCATGCACTACTTAAACAGATTCGGCATCCTGGTTATCAGGATTTTGTCCAAGTTTGAGTTGAGGAGAGTTTGCAGAGTTGTTGGTGCCACCCCATTAGCAAGATTGGGTGCGCCAATGCCGGATGAGATGGGAAGCATTGATATCGTTGAGACGCTTGAGATTGGAGGTGACAGAGTTACCGTTTTCAGACAGGAGAACGAGACCACCCGCACAGCCACTCTTGTCTTGAGAGGAGCAACCATGAACCACTTGGACGATATTGAGCGCGCAATCGATGACGGAGTTAACGTGGTCAAGGCGATCACCAGAGACCCACGTCTCGTTCCAGGAGCCGGAGCCACAGAGATGCAGTTGGTGGAGAGGATAATGGCACATGGAGAGAAAACCCCGGGTCTGCCACAGTACTCGATCAAGAAGTATGCTGAGGCGTTTGAGGTTATTCCAAGAACGCTTGCGGAGTCTTCTGGGCTTGATGCTACGGAGGTTTTGTCGAGGTTATATACTGCACATCACAAGAAGGATAACTGGACCACTGGTGTTGATATCGAGGTAGGCTGAATTCCATCTACCCAAGGTTGCGCAAATGCTAATGACATTTACAGAACGACGACAACACAGGCATCCTCGACGCCCAAGCAGCCGGTATCCTCGACCTCCTAATCTCCAAACACTGGGCTATCAAGCTCGCTACCGAGGCAGTGCGCACTGTTTTGAGCGTTGACCAGATCATTGTTGCCAGACAGGCGGGTGGTCCGAAGCCACCGGCTCCTAACGCGAACTGGGATCAGGATTAGTGGGGCGTGAGGTAGCAAATAAGAGTGGTGAGAACGGGAAGTGGAGATAGAGCGAGCGGTGGAGATAGATACCTTAGATGTAGATGAATGCATCACGAGTTACAAGTACGCTTGCGTGACTATTTTTGGGCGAAGCGTCTGCGACTGTGTTGAGAGTGGAAGTCCCCATGGAGGAGCAGATGACGTGGTCATGGCACTCCGCGCCTACCGATTGGCAAGCCAGCAATTGCTTTCCACCATAAACGCAAGCCCGAAGACTGGGTTGAAGATACTAACCACTTCTCTATGACAACTCTCCTCGCAGCATCGCATTATATATCAACTCTGAACAGCCGAATGACTGGCGAGCAACACAACACCAAACAAATCTGGCATTCACTCAACTTATGGACAGCACCCCCACCACAGCCACCGCCACATTCTCGTCCTGGTCCGTGAGAATTTCCGTTTCCAGATCTGACCTGATTGTGTCTCGAGCGAGCGCCCAAATCCTCTCACTCAACCAAACAAAGTCATGGACTCGGGGAACCCTCGCGCAGTCGCGAGGAAAGCTTGGAAGACATGGGACACATGGCGGCCACCACAAATAATCTAACGTATGGAAGGGGGGGAGAAGGGAAGCTCAGTCGGCTCATGGCGTTTGGGTGCGCGAGGTTCGCCTCCGCCGACCGATAACCTCCGCCCTACCTCATTCGGACGGAAATTTTCGGATGAAGCTGCAGCGCCACGGCCAACGCCCATGGATGACGTCTTTCATAAGAGGGAGCCATAAATAATCTCATATTGAGCCCAATTTGGTTAACTCGGTAGTGTGACCTCGAGATGGTAGAGGGAAAGATTAAAATATAGACGCTAACATATGGAGCCGCAACACCTGGCATTACCGCATCGCCGCTGAGGTTTACCTTGCAACTACCGGATGGGAAATAGACTGAAATAATGGATATAGCTCTAAATCTCCTCGCCCACTTTAAATCCTGAAGGTCGCAACATATATGGTATTCTATCGCCCCGCCATAGTGGCATCCGTATTCCCCACGCCGACAAACCCTCTTCCTGTCCAAGATCGCGCCGGAGTCACACTCACCTACATCAGCAGGTCTCGACCTCGCATCCTCCGCTAGTCATTAGGAATCAGCAGCTTAGGATTCTTCACGCACGCCCTCTAATGTCCCACTCCCACCGTCGCTTTCCATCCCCCCCTCTCTACCCCAAGCCTCGGAGCCCTCAAGTCCCCTCTTAACACCCCCAACCCTCAGCGCCCAAAACTCCTCGGCCTTACCCCTCGCCGTAAACGCCCTCTGCCCAGCAATAACCCCCACGGCCTGCAAAACCCCCTTCCTACAGTCCCTCGCAAAAACAGCCGGATGACCTATCCAGTCCAACGCCGCCTCAAGCTCCGCGTCCAGCGCTGCCACCATCTGCTGGTCAATTCCACCTAACCCGATCGCTCCTCCGATCTGGGCGAGGGAGGACGGGGCGAGGGTTGAGCCGTTGGGGTGGAGACTATCCTGGCCGTTGAATTGATTGAACTGATTAAAGTGGCTGTTAAACTGAGAGGCCATGGGCGTAGGAGGCAGTGGTGGCGGCCCAGGAGGCGGAGGAAGTGGCGCGGTGTAGATATTCGCGATATGATCCCTCCTTATACTCCCAACCGGACTATCATCTCGTGACTTATCACTCTCACTCAAATGCGGACTCCTCCTATTCCCATTCATCGAATTCATCGAAAACCCTGACGGCGTAGCCGGAGTAGGCGGAAGAGGAGGCAACGCCGCAGCCGGCGGTGGCACACCCGGTAATGGCAAACCTCCACGGCCAAGGCCCTTGAGAATCGAGCGTGTCTCGGTCAACAGATGGGCAGCACGTTCATGTTGGCCTCTCCCCACCAACGTCAGCGCGCGGCTAAGCATGTCGGAAGTAAGCAACTCCATCCTCCTCTGCACCACGCTCGGATGCGGCGGAACCGGCAACTCTCTCCCCATTCCCATCCCCTGTTTCCTCAGCCCCTCCCTCGACGTCGCAGCCGGCAGCATCGTAATAGTCAACAAACTTGGCCGCGGAAGATGCGTAAGCGTATTCTCCCTCAACACATCATTCCATGACAAATCAGCCTGTAACAGCGGCACCTCTTCCACAGACATCGGGCGCGGACTCGTCCCATCATCCAGCGGTCCCGACAGCGCTTCAAGACTCGACATTATGGAGTCCCAAGGATCACCCCCCGGTGGGTCCGCAGCCGGAGTCGCTGCGTCCGGAGTAATAGCAAGCTGCACAAGCACATCCCTCTTCTCGCCCCACCTCAAGTCCCCGATCGCCGCCTCCGCCTCCCGTCCAGTGGCCCGCTTAGACACAGCCATGGCGCCGGAGATCTTCACAAACTTTGCAGGTGAGCCTTCGGGGAGTCGGAGACGGAGCTTGATGTTAAGGTGGGATGTGGATTGAAGGGCGCCGAGGACGCCGGCGAGACATTCGCGCAGGGTCATCCAGTCGCGGATATATGTGTATGTGCCCTTTGTGGAGGTGGAGAGGGAGAGGAGGGGGGTGGGGGTGTGGGAGAGGCCGAGGCCGAAGGTGTGGATTGGTATTCTGTGTGCATTAGCTTCTGACCTTCTCATCGCAAGGGCGTCAAGTTCCCCATCTCGCAAACCGCCTGCCACAGCGTGGAAACATGTGAGGCGAAGGAATTTGGACTTACTTGGCAGCCTCCGCCCTACTAACCACAAAATCCACACTCTCCTCCCCGCCACTTGGCGCATCTGAAATAACCAGTATCGTCGCAATCGGATTACTAGTCTTCCTCCCCATCAACAAATCCATCGCCACATTCGCGCCCTCCACCCCATCCGCCCCCCTCCCACCACTCCCCTTGTTCACCGGCCTCAACCCAGCTAGCACCTTACCCCAACCCCCCCAGCCCCTGCCCGTCATCCCCACAACCGGCACGCCGCCACCGCTCGACCCAAACGTCACGATGCCCAGCCGATCGAGCGCGCCGAGGGAGTTAACGAGGTAGCTCAGCGCATCTCTCACTAGACTCATCTTTACGCCTTGCATGGACGAGGTGAGAGGGACGACGACGACGACGTCAACGGGGACGTGACTTGGATGCGCGGTGATGGAGAGGGACCTATGAGAGGAGTACTCCGTGTTCGTGGGTGTGGTGGTGTGAGTACTTCTATGTCCCTGGTTACTCGAGGCGAGGGAGGAGACGCGTTTCGGGTTTGTGCGGGCGTGTGTTGAGTCTGAGCGGCGCCAGTCTTCGTCTTCGCTTTCTTGGTGGTGCTCGTTGTGGGAGCTCGGGGCCGAGTTGTGGTAATTGCGATGTCCGACTTCCTCAAGACCATTCTGGGTTTGGGTTCCGTCCTCGACCGAGTGAAGATCAGCGAGCGCTTGTTGCCATAGTTTCAGCTGGTTGAGGTTCTCGAACTGGAGGTGGAACTGTGGAAGCTCTACAACCGAGAGGCCGAGCGTTAGGATGTTTTCCTCGCCTTGCCTCAAGTTCCGCTCCGTTATCCGTTCCGTCATACCCATCTCGTCGTTCGCAGCGCACTGTGTCACGCGAAGTAAATGTTTCTTAATCAGAATACTTCCCTTCAGTGTGCATCTCCGTCCTCGCCCTCTTCCGTTGCCGTCATCACACCACTGCTGCGCCATAGAGCCCTTCTTCTCCTTAACGCAAATCAGCATATCGCTGAAAAGATAGCACTCCAGCTCCTGCCACGAGATCTTGTCCTTTCCGACCCGAATCGTGCCATACAGTCTCAGCTTTCCGAACCGCGAAAAGTCGAGGCCATGCCAGTTCTCCACTCTCGCTCGCAGATTCTGCGTGGTCTCCTCGAGCACTTCTGGAGACTCGTAGGGGTAGAATCGAGGCGCTGGAGGAGGCGGAGTTGGTAGTGACTTGGCGGGTGAAGGAGGTCGACGGTCGTTGTACTCGTCTTCTTCATGAATTGTAGGATGCAAAGGCGGAGCGCAAAGGTCATCAGGATGCGGACGCCAGCCATTGTCGGGCACTTCGATCGTCACCAAACAAGTAAGGTTTTGTTGTACCCCAGTTCTATCCACCGTTGGGAATTCGGCGCGAACTGTGACATGAGGCGGAGGTATCGGATTTCGGATAACTGACGATCGAGGTGTTGGGACAGATATATCCTTGGCTTGAGTATCGTAGCCGTGGCGGCGATGAGCACTTGAGTTGTATGTTTCGGGATATCCGTTCGATGAAGCATGGCCTGTCGTGTCGCTGTCGCCGCGCTTGTGAGATCCATTCGGCGGGTGACGATACTGGTCTTGTGAGTAATGTGGCGGGAGATTCGAGGGTTGTTGTGAGAAATGTTGATTGTGAGTGTTGTGTGATTGCTGCGTCTGGTGCGAATCTCGAACCTGGCGCTGATCTCGTGTGTCTCGCCTCCCCTCCTGCCTGTAACCAGCTGCCGTCTCTCCCCCTCCCTGCCGTGACTCGTTTTGCTGATAATCGTGGTGAGGTCGTGCTTGGGAATCTCCACTCGGTGGCCGTATCGTCTGATCGGTCCAATTGCTAGATGTCGGCGTCGGATCTCCTCTATCTTTGACGTTGGCGTTTCTGACCAGACCGCTAATCTTCTCTGCTCGTGGACAATCATTAGTGCTGACTCTACCACCGCGAGGTCTTCGGTCGCCGAGCCACTTACCAATATCCAAAACGTTTCCACCTCTTGTCGTATCCAATCCGAGCGGCTTATCACACGACGGGCAGTATTGGCTCTCAAACTCCTTCATGTATTCGTAAAAGCAAGCGCCATGGCTGACATGTCCGCAACTAAACTGCAATATCCTCTCGCCTCTGAGTGTATGCTCCAAAGGCTCCTCACACACCGCGCACTCGGTGCCAACAAAAGTGCGCTCCCTCCTCGTGCCTCTGCGCTCCGTATCCAACATACCTGAAGCGCCCCCGCCAGCTCTATTTTTAAGGTCGTTGATTGAACCCTTCGACCGATGGCTCTTCTCACTAACAGGTCGCGAAGTTTGTGTGCGTGTCGCGTCGTCGGTGGTGGCAAAAGCGACAGAGTCTAGAAGAGAGTTTGTTAGTGAACAGCTCGGGATCTTCAGGAGACAGCGTTGTGACAGCTTCGGGCGACGTCAGGTAGCGCGAACCGCTGCGGGAGGAGAAAACTCCACTTGTGGTCCTTTGGAAGAGCATCTCCACAGTGAGCCGCCGATCCCCATGAGCGCCGCTGGGCCTAGATTTGGCAGCGGCGGATCATCCCGCCAGCGTCTCTCCTCCGGCTTTTGTCTCGACCAAGGAATGAAATCGCTGCCTCTTACTCTCTCCCTTCACAGTATCCTCCTCGCCCGGACTTTCTCCCTTCCGCGACCTGATTTTTAAACCTCTGCTTCCCTTATCCTTTCCTGTCTTTGGCCGCTTCCCAACCGCGTGTTGTGGGCTGAGCAGTCCGAGCTCGACGAGTTGCGAGGAGACGAAGGCGTCCTCAATGAGTTTCTTCTGTCTGGCCTCGATGATCTGATCAGTGGTATGCGGAGAGTGGCGGCGTGTGAGCGAAGGAACGCGATGCGACGGCCACATCAATTCGTCCGAGTCGTGGTCGTGTTTACTGTGGTATGGGATGCCAACGTGCGCTCAGCAGTCTCAGAGGTAAGACTCGACGTGTTATGAGCCTGACACTCGGGAGTGATGGTGTTTGCGACAAACGGATTCAGGTTAAGACTTAGCTCCCGTCTCTACCGAATCGTATAGCTGCGGGAGTCTGGTACAGGGGATCAGCGAGTGTCTTGCGCCAATTGAGTAGTCTGAATATGGAGGCAGCGCACGGAGATGAGGTCTGCTATGGGGAAGACGAGATTGGCGAATCGAGCTTGCACCGAAGAAGATGGTGTGAACCTTGGGTTTGGCCGCCGATATCATGTGAAGCAATCAAATTGACAGCCAGGTCGAACCATGGGGCAGGCTCAACGTAGCACTGCGTCTATAGCTTCAGTAGATAGATATGAGCTGTGGATTGTGGTTCGCACTTGACGTTACATGGAAGATGAGCGGGTTCAGGCGATGTTTGGTGCGTGGGACAAGGGTTGAGACTATAGTGAGAAGAGTGCTCGGATAACAGAGTCCCAGGGATAGGCCCATGCCGGATTGAAACGACAGGATGACAGTGCGCAAAAGAAAGAAGTGGAGGCGGGGCAGAGCACAAGTATCACAATTGACGGAGCAGTTGGAAACGACAGGGAAGAGCAAGGATAACAAAGGATAACAAAGGATAACAATGGAGAAGAAGTTGATACTGATACGTCATTGGTGTTTGAAGTCGATGGATCACTCTATCCCGCAGTTACCGAAGTTTGTGAATGTGATGCGACTTGGACGGCGAGGCCGACGTGTGTGAGGTGAGTTGAGGCCGGCGTGTGTGAGATGAAATGCTTCGGATTGTGCACTTTGCTATGTGGTTTCAGTGTGTCATGGAGGGGTCAAGAGTCTTGCACAAACTCGACTCCTGCATTACTCCCGAGCTGCCATTTAATCCGAGCCGAGCCACCATTTAATCCGGGCCACCATTTAATCCGAGCCACCATTTAATCCGAGCTGCCATTTAATCCGAGCTGCCATTTAATCCGAGCTGCCATTTAATCCGAGCCACCATTCAACCCGAGCCACCAATTAATTTCTGGACCCGTTCAGGAAGCTCAGCTTGTCGTCTCTGCCCGTTCTTTTTTGTCCTTTGAAGCTCTCTCCTTGGTCTTCCCAGTTCTAACCTCCTGTATTCCCTCCCGACCGATTGGTCTCGCGCTCTCTCCTTCACTTTGCTCCTTCACCCCTTTACACGACCGTCTTTGTCGTCTTTCACGTGACTTGACCGTCTACTCAGAGAGCTGTGCCTAACAAGGATGCTTCCCCATGCTCCTTTACCGTCCTTGGCAGAAGGTTTCGCGTGGACCCCTCTCGCCAAGCTGTCCGGCCGTCTTCTGCCATGTGCCTGAACTTCAATCCGTCAAGGACGCGCTCATGAGAGAGATCACGACAACAAAGACAAGCGTGCGACGGATAGAAGCGAACTGTCAAGATAAAAAAAACGACCTCGCCTCTAGAATGTCTTTCTTTCATTTAACCACAGTTACACGAATTGAAGAGTCTTCCCTGTGGTTCGGTTCCCCGGCTCCGCAACAGTGCTCCTCAGAGTGACATCGCAGGGTCCCAGAGCACCCGCAATCGATAAATCCTTGGTGGTGCGAAACCATTGGATCAACCCAATCTCGGCCTAACTCGTCTCACCTACGAGTTTCCCTCATCACGGGACCTTCCCTCCAAATCCTCCTCGCGTACGGAGTAAACCAAACTTATTTTGCTCGGCTTCCCCCACGTGCGGAATACCAAGATGTTGCCAATATTCCCCATCTTCAAAACCTCGATTAGACTAAACCACTATAGTCACACCAGCGACCCATTACCATGTTCCTACTCTCCACCATTGTGGTCTCAGACACGGAAACTCCCTGCTGGACACCGATTCTGCTTTCGGTCTCTCCTCCTTACCTTGGTTCGTACAGCGTAAAGTACTTCGACATCCACTTCAATCTTCGAGCCTAAAATCTCAATATCCACCCTCACGGCCCTTTTTCTCGATGAACCCAAATGTCTCAGATATTCCCC
>RCNJ01000061.1_pt1:5000-91130 | contig 91130 bp, 80 predicted proteins | sample 2041171 | NCBI WGS metagenome assembly RCNJ01 (sample SAMN09708213, study PRJNA481090) | feces metagenome | biome: feces | host: Pygoscelis adeliae | place: Antarctica: Rookery Lake | collected 2010-03-01 | reverse complement strand
CCATCCGGCCGTAACGAGCTATTGTCGAGGTCGCCCCATTTGTGGGGTGGCCGCCGTCAAGTAACACTCGTTCTTGCCCCCATTCGGAGTTGAACCGAAGACCTCGTCATTACTAGTGACGCGCTCTACCACTGAGCTATAGGGGCTACTGTTGAAAAGTGGTTGCTGTTGAAACACTTGATTGCGTAAGATAGAGTTGACAGAAGTTTTCGGGGTGGCTGATCGATTATTGGCAAGGAAGTTGTGAGAGAAACCTACAATTACACACTAGACATTGTAGGAATCGGAAGTCAAGATGCAGAAAAGCAGCATCAGATTTGCATATTTAGAAAAACCGGCTAGCTTCCACTTGCCAAAACTTGAGTACTAAAGATCATGAAATTGACATGCAAATCGAAACGTGAATTGAGAGTTTATCCTGGCGATTGCAGGAAAACCGGTAGGCATATACCACGCAGGTTCAAGAATCAAGATCATGAAATGACATGTAAGATCGATATGCGAATTGAATTTTCCACCCCCGCGTTTGCTCGAAAACCGGTTGGCTCCTTATTTCGAGAAAATGGACTTGAGTTTAAGTATACTTGCCAGCGGATTAACTACTCCCAGCCATCTTTCCACCCCCGCAGGCACCCTCATCGTTCATTCTTCCTTTGTTGTTCCTCCCCCGCTCCTTCCCCTGTGTCTGCGTCTCGGCCGCCTCGCAATCATAACATCTAACTGGGTTGCTGGTGGCATGGCTGCGCTGCCTGCACGGGGAACCCAAGTGCGTTCCTGGACCGATTTGTGTGTAGTTTTTAATGTGGCCGCCAACGGTATGATGAACTCTCTGAATGATGCACAAGGTTCCCGCGTGTATGTGTGTTTAGGTAGCTGTTGGTTAACCGGTTTTAGCTGATTATGGCTTATGATGTTCTCATGGGAATGAGAAGTTGTTATATAGACAAGCGTTTTTCAGCTGTACGCGGCACACTCACCGCTCCTGTTCTCAGAATGCCTAGAGAACAACTAAATTATGAGGAACAAGGGCCGGCGATCAGACGCCCAAGGCTAATTATCTTGTTGTCGATAAGGCCTCCTTTCACTGTTGAATCTGCCCGGGGGAGGCTGGCCAATTGCCTTGCCCGCCGAACAAGCCCTTGAAGGAAAGGACGGCCTTGTTCTCCTGATACTTTCTTTAGATGCAGACCTTCGGCTTGTTTAGGCCGTGAAAGAGTCCATTGTGCTGGGGACTGAACTTAGCCTCAATGCAAATTGGTGAATCGTGGACGCCCGTATTTTCTTTGTCCAAGGATACTTTGCACTCAAGCATCTTGGACTATCACCTCGAAGTGTTAGCCCTGCCATTGTTTCCATTCTGGACAAGCGCAACGTACTCGATCTCGACTGAAAACAACCGCTTCGTCTGCAATCTTACTAGATCGGAATCCTCTATATAACCATTTCTACCATAACAATTCCACCATACCATCAGACCACACCCTACCACACACACAACATGTGCATCACCACTCGTACCAACTTCGACGGCTGCGGCGACGTTTACTCTTCCGTGAAGGAGTGCGCCAACAAGCGTGACGGCCTCCGATGCGTCGTACAGACCGTTTGGGCTGGCTCCTTGAGGCCTTGTCCCGAATGCGTCGAGGGCAAGGGACAGGAGGAGCAGCAGAAGAGGAAGAGCGACGAGGCGGACAGCGGAAAGGGCAGGAAGAAGGCCAAGAGGTAGGTGAGTTACCTTCTGTATATCATATCTGGGGCGCAGACATAAATATATGAGGTAAGTGATATTTCAGCTGGGTATAGTGCACTTATTGCACGAGGAGGAAAAACAGAAGGATAATGCGATGAGCTGTGCTCCGCGAAGCATCAATATTTGAAATGCACTTAAGTGGTATATTCGTACACTCATTCATTACCTCGTACTGCCGCCAAGCGAATTGTTTTTTTGAGACCTATTACTTGAAAGTAATACGTAAATGGTTATTTCTTTTGTGTGTAGCAGAATGAGGACGGAGACGGTTGACCTAACAGCAAAATTGGTGGTGATCAACTTCCAGAGACAGAAAGACGCCAACAAGGTGCCGCAGCATTCGGCAACCAGAAGAGGACTTTGTTTTCAAAGTGGAAGTGGTAATGGACTTTTGAAGATGGAAACCGGTTAACAATTCCAATTGATAATAAGATTTTTAATACAAAAACCGGTTAGCAAAGAAGAGAAAGGGCTCAGGGCCAAAGATTCCAGTCAGTCAAGAACACCATTTTTAAGATGACAATATACCTGAAAGGTTAAAACTATTTAACCGTCGGCAGTTATTTATGGAAGTCGCAAAGGAGCTTAACCACGCAGTAGAGAACTTTGTTTTTAAAATAGTAATGGACTCACCAGAGGAACACCGATTAACAAGGCGCCAAGGAATAATAGGGTCCCTCAGAGAACACTGGAAAGAACTTGGTTATCAAAATGATGATCGACTTCAAAAAGGGAATACCGGTTAGCAGAGCGCAGAACTCGACTTTATTGTCGTCCGACCCACGGGCATTAAGACCTGTTGAGAGTAACCTCAATCACTCAACCAATTAGCAAACTGCTCAACCAACGTGATGGCGAAATATAAATCGATTTTGACTTTGTTCTCTGCCATGTGATCAAACTTCGGTTAGCTCAACGTTCAATAGAACTTTGGCTAGAGGACCGGCTAGCAAACTGCTTAGCAGAGGCGACGACAAAGTTAAACCCGGTATAGACTCTAATCCCTGCAAGCTGGCGAGCCAATTCATCTTTCAACACAATCCGTGGTTTAAAGATGAGCTAGCGGCAAAACTCGAAATCATGATTGACTTTTCTGTCCACAAACTGCTTGGCAGATGTTAATGAGAAGTTCAAGAATCTCTCAATTCTCTCCTCGTTTTCTTCCTCTCCGGTTAGTGGTAAAAGTGAAAAGATGTATCTCTCAGCTCAGCCGAGAGGGAGGTCAAATTGCGAATCAGCGAGAAGACAGAGAGCCAGTACCTCCAAACGAATGCACCGATTCTGTTTGCCAAATGGTGAAAGAAATGGAGTTAAATGTTATATTCGTACACCCTTTCACCGCCTTCACTTCACATTTACTTTCTCTCCTTGCGGATTGGCAAAGCCAAAAATGGAGTCAATGGATACTTGTGCGGGCGGTAAGTACCAGCAAACTCCTTTCTGTATCTCTTCTCGCGGACAACAGCCCACTTATGCATCATGAACCAGGCAACACCGATGAAGAAAACGGTGGCGAGCGAGCGGGTAACCATAAGGATACCGATCCAAGCAATGATCTCGAAGAGGTAGTTTGGGCAGGTAACCCAGTTGAAGCCGAATCCCTTTGGAATACCACGGGTAGTAGTTCCCTTTGGTCTAAGGTTGGAGAGAACGATGTGGGTGTAAAGGTTGGCAAGCTCGCCGTAGACGTAAGTAGCGAGACCGCCATAGATGAGCCACTGAACCGACGGAGAAAGATCAGCCAAGTTGGTGGCAGCAGCAGAGTTTGGAGCGAAGATCCAGTAGGAGATGTTGAAGCCAGCCAGCACCCAGTAGTGGAAAGAGTTGCGGAAAACGTAGGCAGCTGGCATTGTGGCAGCAGAGAACTTGTGGACGAAGATGGTCTCCAACTCGCGCTTGACGAAGTGCAAGAGCATCATCCAGACGCTCATGATCTGAACATCGCTCAACGTCTTCTGTGGTGCGCCGAAGATGGACGCTGGGTAGATGTATGGGCGGAGCGGACCGGCGAGGAGAGCGACCAAGAAGAGTGGGCCGGCGTACTCGACGAGGTAAACGGTGCGCCAGGAGATCTGTGGCCCGAGATCCTTAACGTAAATGGCGGATTGGGAGGCGACACCAGCTTGGGATGCGAGAAGAGACGTGCGGTCCTTGACAATGGACTTGGTCTCTGGGTCGACAATGGCGAGGCGGTGGTGGTCGCGGGTGCGTGTGGCCTTAGCCAGGAGCTTCTTGGCCTCCTCGACAGTGGTGGTTGAGGTGATCTCAATGATGGATGGAAGGTTGCGAATGGCCTTCTTGCCCGCTACAACAATTGTCAGTACGACTCTTCATTTCTGCTGGCCTCCTGCCACTTTCACATGTTGTGCCAACAAGGTGGGGAAATTGTTGAGAGCTTCTAAAGATAGCCACAAAGAGTAGCTGAGAAACTTACGAGGCGCGGAAACGGTCAAGGTAATGTTAGTCATGATGACTGGTATTCTAATACAACTGAGAGCTCAAATTGAAACCAGAAAGTTGGCGATGGCAAAATCCAGCAGCTCTGCGGACAGCCAGGAACAGAGATCCAGTCGACCTTGGGGTGGCCTGTAAAGCAGCCAATGACAGCGGCTCAATCGCGAGCCTCGGCACTTTTCCTGGGTGGAAGGATCGCCATGACATTGGTCCATAGCGGCAGCTTGACCGCTTTCGAGAATGCCACCCTAAATGTCAGTAGCAGACTTCACTTCGGAAAGGAGGTAACGGAAGCACGACTTATAATATTGACTCTAGCTATTCTCCTGAACAACCATTTTCTTCCATACAATCCAGTCCATGCAGTTTCTAAGCCAATATCTTGTGTGTTTGCCCAGTGAAGACCCGGTCCCCCTTCCTAACAGGTCCCAGCCATGCATCCGTCCATGATCCTCCATGTCAATCAATTTTCTGTCTCCTGCCGGAGCAAAAGGTATATACAATTGTGAACTGGTAAACGCTCGGTTCTCGTGCCGCGCTATCCATAAACATGCTAAATGCAGGAAACTTCAACGTTAAGCAGATTAACCAGGAACTCAATTGAACAAGCAATAACAAAGCATGTTCTCATCAATCGTACGTGTAGTAGTCAAAACGAGGGGTATCTGTTTAATCCAGAGCCTTTCTCAGGTCATTGAGCCGGCGCTGAAGGGTCTCATGGTTCGATTGTACCTGTTGCTGGTTAGCTCTGCACCCAGGCCCAAATGCGGACAAAATGCTGTAGACTTCACTTACCTCCGCGTACGCCATCTTAGTCTCCACCAAGGTTCTCTCCATCTCCTCCATCTCACCCTCTAGCCTTTGATTCTCGCCATGCACCTCCTGGTTCCTCTTCATAAGGACGTCCATCTGCGCTTGCATTCTTTCCTCTACCTCGCCTGGTTGTTTCTCAACGATGATCTTTAGCTCTTCAACCTTGGTCTTCAGCTCCTCATTCTCCTCTTTCAGCTCTTCGTTTTCTACTTTCGTCCTCACCAGTTCGGTGGCCAGAGCGGCGTGTTCGGAATCATGCTCCTGAACACGTTCTTCCAAGCGACGGACCTTCAGCGTCAAAGACTCTTTTGCAGCCTTCAGATTTTCGAGCTCAAGCTCCCTCTCCTTCTCGACTCGCGACTTCTCTTCCCACTCACCCGTATACGCAGCCAACATGGTTGGGGTGATTTTTACAGCACAAGCGTCGTGAACAAGCTGGTCTGCACGGTATACCTCCTTATCGATGCTATGGCCGGAGCTACCAAAGAAACCAGACTCGAGGATGGAGCTTGGTGTTGGCGCCTGGTCAATATACACGTCAAATAACTTGTCCCTAAGATAAGTGGTGAGTTGTCCCATATCATGGATAGCAAGAAGAGCTGCCACATTCTTTTGCATCAGACAGATTCCAAACTTCAAAATCGCCTCAAGCCCCTCGCTCAAGATGAGGTCGTAGATACGGAGCACAAGCTGCAGCGGAAAGCGATACGCAAACAAGGTCAGGAACCACTGCGTCGCGTACAGATGAGGCGTGACCTGCTTGCGACGCAGATGGCAATACAGGGCAGGCTCCAGGTCCTCCAGCAGCCTCTCGAATTGATAGAGGTGCTTGTGGAGCCCTGGCATATCGGTGATGAACAGATCACGAAGATGATACTGGTTCATGAGGCGAACAAGGAGGCAGAAAGCTTCCTCCTCAGGCATGTTGAACAGAAGTGGCATCGACAAGAAGTTCATGCCTTGAGCGTAACCGACGTCTTGATCAAAGAGTGCGTACGCCTTACACACATTGAAAAGACCATCCTGGAGGCCAGCGCTGGCAGCGAATTTTGAGAAGCTCGTCCTCGCACCGAGATCACGCTTGATAGCCTTCTCCAGTCTCACCAGCGACAACGCATCCTCTTTCGCCTTTCTTTTCCGCTCAGCCATGGCAGCTGCCTGAGCCTTTACCAACTGCTCAGGATCTCTATCACTCGGCGATGACGAAGCTTTGTGCGCACCGGAGGAAGACTCTGAGTGCACCGACGACGCAGAAGAAGTGGTATCCCTGTCCTTCCCATTGGAAAACGTCTGGCTTGCTCCACCACTCGACATACTGGCACGATCTCTATCCTGCTCAGTGCCTCTCGTCAATAAATCGCGGTACACAGATTCCAGTTCCCCATTCTTGCTCTGCGCAAGCACCTGCCACACAACACCTCTAATAGCAGTTGGAATTCCGCGCGCGATAGCCTGGTTCAATTCCTCCGGACTCGATCTTGCTACGGCAGCTGGACCCTCATTTACTACGGATTGCCACAGATCCCAATCGACGTCTTCAGTTGCTGGTGGCCCCGATGTCATGCCCACAGCCATGCCAGGGACCAAAGATGGATCTAAAGTTGTCGTCTGTGGACTCAGCGGTCCAGGCGAAATTGCCTTTCCGTCAGCAGCAGTTATACTCTGCTTACGACCAACAACTGTCGTCACGGCCGGAAACTCGTCATTCTCGTCTCCGAGCGAAGTGATTCCTGCCTCTTCCCGCAATCTCAACAACTTGAAGCGGTCACGTAAACTGTTCCTCGCAGGCCTTGCGCTGCCATTTGAGGGCTCGGCGCTCTCATCAAGCTTATTCAACAAATGGTCTGGATTACTGCCAATTGTAGCCACCGAGGAAGTTGTGTTTCTGCGGTCGGCCGTCCCTGACGAAGGGTTGCGCTGCGCGGAGCTCTCGTTACTGCCCTTCGTGGAAGCCCTTGAGAGCCACGAGAATGGTCCCGTGAGTTTTCTTGGTGGCAGAGCCGGCTGCGGCTTGTCCTTTGGTGGCGCAGGTGGCGGCACTTGTGATATAGAGCTAACCGAGCCAAACCATCCTCCTCTACCAGCCTTATGAGCAGGCGCCGTCTCCTCTGCGACTTCGGCTGGCGACTCTGCTGAGAGAGAGTTAGCAGCTGTACATCATCCGAATTCTATGCCGAGTTTTCGCCACGAAGACCGTACCTATCGGTGAAACTGGCTTAGCATCCGTCTCGTCTCCCAAGTTGACGTTGTCTAAGCTGGTGGCCGAGAGACGATGTGTGGTAAGATGTGGTGATTTTGGCTGGCTTGTAGTTGGAGATGGCGTCTCTTCGCTGTGGGTAACTTGTGCTGTGGTATACAATGTCGGTTTCTCTGGTACTTCCGGAGCATCTGCATCCGCAACCTTGGGGATATTTGAGCCCGTCAAGGAGCGTTCCGGCGAGATCGAAGGAGGTCGTACTGCGTCATCTGGCTTGGTTGGTGGTGTGCCCGCAGCATCTTCAAACGTATCCTGCATGACATTCGTTACTCATTGTCCCTGGTGGAAGTTCTTGTGCCCTGCTAGGTAACTTACACTATCCGCACCGTCCAAATCTCCAGGCACCGTTGGCAATGGTGACATGACCTCCTTTGGGATAACATCTACTACTTCTTGGGTCGCCATTGCGAGTATGTATGCCTATTTGGCACACAGTTGTTTTGAGACGTGGCAGGGTTGAATTGTTTCTCGGCGTGAACTGCTCTCAGCGATCCATCAAGGGAGGACCTGCGGGTAACCGCTCCTCTGATTCAATGTTTATCGAAGTTCTCTGCTCGCGCTTGCAGACGGATGTGTGACGCCTTTTGCTGAAGAAAGACTCGCTTCGCCAACTCTAAAGGCTCAGGATTTATTGTTCGTTCTTGCCGTTGAGCCTTGGACTTTTGTTGTCCTTTGTGTTCTGGCAAGGTTGTTCGAAGTGTCCCTGGAGTACGGTTCCCATCGCTAAAGAGCGATAGCTTCTCAGGAGCTCCCTGAAAGCTTGGCAATTTTATTTTTGGACGCGGTGGAGCGGGAAGCTGTCAATTAGAGTACAACGTGGACAGATTTATGGATATTCGAGCTTCAACAAGGCGATCTTGTTCACGGAGCTTATAGTTGATCGATACATATAAAAACTCGGATCAGAATGCTTTGTTGATGTTTGGGGTGGAACAGGGACTTGTTCTTGTCGACGCGGATTTATCCCCCTCTCTGCATCACTGAATCAACCACAGCCAATTGTGTGAATACGCTTAAGAAGCACATCGGTCAGTCATCTCAGCCTCTTTCGCAATGTCGTTACTATTTTGAGCAACCTCCAACCACAGATATATCGTACACTATTAAGGTTCTAGGTCAATCTGGTCTTAAGGCTCCTGTCAGTTTGTCCATGGGTTGTCGGAGAGATGCCTGTACTGTAAGCCATCGACACCATCAACTTCAAACATGAGGAAAGGCAGCACTTTGCCTATATAGGCTTGGTGTTCTCTGTCACTTGTTTCAGGAACTGATTGTCTTTGATTGGCTGCTCTTTATCTAACCAGCATTCAAAAGGTGGCATGCTCTTATAACTCCTTTTCATGAAACCAAACACATCAAAATTGAAGGGAATAGACTTGGTTTTAATGTGTTAAAACAAATTTAGCCACCTAAACCACAGTAGTTACACCTGTTAAATAGGTGATCTCGTCCATGCATGCTCATTTATCCTTCTTTACAGCAAGGTTTCTTGGTCGACGAGATTCACCACTAGATCAGACATCAGATATAACTGATCAAATAAGAAGGGACAAGTTCCACATTTCTAGTTATAACCTTTCTTGATGGTAAATGGCCTAAGCTGTGCGGCAAGGACCAATCACGTTTGCACTTTGAGGACTCTGAATATCGGAATTGAATGGAGCTTTTTAGAACAGGTCTGGTTCAGATAGTGTCTCCCAAGCGAAGTTGAAATACAGTCAAATATTCACAAGCAGTTGGACTGGTTAGCCCCCAACGATTGACACTTCGTCCAAAGGCTGTACGAGCCGAGCAAAACATAGACTGAGTAATATATGTAATGCGTACGTAGGAAGATCGAGATGTACCATGGAGGGAGAGAAGTTGGGGGCGGCGTGGATTTGGCAGGCGACGACAAGGCACGACGAGGCTGCAGTCTCGGCCATGTAATTAATTTTGGCTTGTCACTAATACAATGTAGCTCGCTGAATGAAGTGAGATCTATTCGTAGCTATTGTTCGGAAACTCAGAAAAGAAAACCGTCGAAGCGGGGTTGTGAGGTGCGAGACTTCCTGCCCTTCTGGGGAAACAGCGTCACAATGAACGGCTAGCGATACGCGCGCTTCCGACGCCTCCAAAAAATTAGCGGCTCTGCCTTTGAGCTGGGAATACCTCATCCTTCCATTGTTCCACCTCGACATCTCTCTATTCAACTGCGAATTTCATATCTGCAATCGTGCCGACACATCTGCCCTCAATCTTCAACGCGAGAACGACGTCACTCTGATAGCCTGTATCTTATCAACGTTACGGAAGCCGAGTTGCACGCTCGCTTTCGCAACCTTGCTAGGGACATCATCACCTTGCGATATCGACGTCTCCTCCGACGCGACAACCAGGCTGAAAGCACGTCTCTGCACCAGACAACCCTAATTCAGCGACAACGCGATCTTATTATACAACATCTATCCTATTCCTGAAAGAATCTACAGACTCCGCCTCCGCACAGGCCGTTTGTAGCCGATTTGTTAGGAAAGCTGTTCTGATCTTGCTATCTCCACGGTTATACCGAAGCTGTTACAGTCAGACGCTCTTTCGTAATCTGAAAACCCTTCTGCAGCTTAAGTGGATGAGAAGATAGAGTAGAGGACAACACCGCACTCGAATTCGCGGTCCTGCCGCACTTACCGACATCATGGTTAAGATTACAAAGACCATGACACATAAGCACAGGGAGACGCTGGTGAGTTTATCGCGCTTTTCCTAACTCTTTAAGTTCATACTGACAGCGTTGGCTAGTCTCCATTCGTTGATTCGTTCGTCAACGAAGCAGCGGCTGTCCCATTGCACGATCTTCCAAAGCTCCTCGAGAGTTTCCCAACAAGATGGCCATTTCCGAAGGGCGACATGTACCACTGGGTTCCGCTCTTGAACAGATTTGATACCGACTTGGAGGCTTTTGTAACCAGATATGAGCTCAACAAGGGCCCGCAGGTCATGGACTTCGGATGCGATCTTCTTGCGAGAGGAGGCGCAACGGACACCCAGCTCTTCAATCTAGGATACGGTTCGGAGGGAGACAAGGAGGTTGTGGAGAAGATTCTCAGGTTCTCCAAAGTTCTTCTTGACAATTGTGGCAACCGCAGCATTTATGCCAGCAGCCCGCATCTGAGCGATCTGCTCAACAGCACATCTCTCTCTCTCTTGGTGGCTACGTTGGGCGTCGGACACCAGCTGGCAATGCGCTACCAGGCTTCCTACAAGAGGATTGGGCATGGACACCGTTCTGTCAACGCAGCTCTTCTCGCCAATCATTACAACATCGATCTTGACAGGGTCCACCAACTGTGCTTATCATTCTCAACGACCGCCACTGTCGAATCATCTGCCCCGGCAGCACCAAACACTCCAGCCACACCAAAGGGCAAGGAGAAAGGATACTTTGCTCCTCCTGCGCCAGCCCAGAAGGCGTCCACGGTCACCACATATGCTAACGACCTTGCGTTACTAGTCAGAGACTCTGGTGACAAGGACAAGAAGCCAGTATCAACTTCGTCCCCGGCAAAACCAGAGATGGATTGGAAGGACTGGGCCAATGTTCGTATCTCCTACTACGAGGCGCCGACCAAGGAAGACAAGGAGTCAGCGCCAGCTATACCTGCGAAGGGCTCTCCAGTCACGCCAACCCCTCTTCGCCGATCATCTACTCTAGGACGCTCAAACAGAAGCGCGACCGACGAGCCCGAGGCAACTCCAAGTCGATTAAACTCCTTCCCAGAGACGCCAAAGCTGAGTTTGCCTGGTGAGGAACAGCCAGCCTCGACATTGAAGGTCATAGATATCCCTGGCACGAAGGTATCGGATACCCCTGTCCATGATATTCTTCGCGAATACCTCCCGTTGGTGCCAGATTCGTCTAAGTACACCTTGCTCTCTAAACTACGAGTTGCAAAGGCACTCAGCGACTCTGCCGAAACGAGGAGACAGATTTTGGCTGTCCGTTTAATGGCTATCATAAACTTGGCGTATATTTATTCAGAGAGCAATTTCATTGAGAAGGTTCTGAAGCAGGATGGAGATGAGCCAAGACGTCTACAACTGGTGTATCAACTGACAGAGCTGATCCATCCACCAGCGGAAGGAGAGACCGCAATACCACGCGCACTTCAAACCATCACTCTGTTAACAATGATTGCCCTTGCTCAGCATAGCACTAAGTCTCAAGACATATGTAATGCCCTCAGTACCAACGTCGCTCATGGAGTGCTTTTGTACACTACCAGGATGGCCGTATCCGAATTGGCGACGGAAGACGCCGGAATAAACCAAACTGAGTTTGATGACTGGCATCAAACTCTGTTTAACCTTATAGGTTACGTTCTGAGCCTCCCACGCGCTGTCGATGAACTCGTGACTGCTGGATTGGTCCCGTCACTAGTTGATATCTTGAGATTGCGCACAGCTGTGGCCGAGCGAAACTACCCAACATCTCTGCGCATTCTTGACTCGATCGTGCATGCTGCTAGAAATGGTATCCAGAGCTTCGTCGATGCCGAGGGCATGGATGTTCTCCAAAACCTCATCATCCATGAGGTCGCATCTGCCTCAGAAAATGCAAACCGTGGCGGAGGGATTCCAAATCAGTATCGCAATTCTCTCATTGACTACGAGATCCCATGGTACCAAATGGAGTCGCTCAGATGGCTGTTCAAATTCATTCATCATATGATGAACCATTCACATGGCCAAGGTGGAAACTTTGACCGTTTGCTGAGGAATCTTATGGATTCTCCAACACTTCTCGCCGCCATGAGAACAGTGATTCTCGACGCCAAAAAGTTCGGCGCTGCAGTGTGGACTCATACTATGTTCATCTTGAACGACTTCATCAACAATGAGCCAACGAGTTTTGCCGTCATATCTGAGGCAGGCCTTAGCAGAGCAGTTTTAGAGTCCGTGCTAGGCCATGAAATACACGAGACAGATGAGCCTAAGCCATCTCCTCTCGATGAAAGTTCTGCGTCCGTATCTGCGCAGCCTGCTGAGAGTAGTGCTAGGGATCCGCCAGTCGTCGCATCAGCAAGAGACGACAACTTTTCCAGTCCTGTTTCCTCGGATACTAGGCCTCACCCTCCAACTCAGCAAATGCTTGAAACTTCACGCCCAGAACAATTAGCTAAGAACATCATGGCATCCGGAGACGTTATGGCTGTTCTTCCAGATGCGTTCGGGGCACTCTGCCTGAACAATGCTGGAATGAAGATGTTCATGGAATCAAAGGTGCTAGAGTCGTATTTCGAGATTTTCGAGAGTCCTGCTCACGTCAAGATACTGGAGGCTGATGGAGGTCTTCCTAGCGCTCTTGGTGGCTCCTTTGATGAATTGATCAGGCACCACCCGCCTCTTAAGGCGGCCATCATGAACGCAACCCTAGACATGGTGGCGAGAGTCAGTCACTTCTGCAAGAAGGAAACACAAGAGAAGAATCTGGGCGCGAAACTTCGCCGGAGGGACGCAAATGGCGAGATCGTGTTATCTGGACCCGCCCTCTCTAGTGACCAGTCTGGGGAGGCCAATGCCGATACTGAGATGACTGGCGTGGCTGAAGCCGAATCCGGACATGGTCCGGCAAGCGATGTCAAGTCCCGGACCAGTATGATCTCCTACATCAATGTTGTCTCCGGCTTTCTCGCCACCCTATTGGCTCAACCTAGCACCAGAACTGTTTTCATGGAGAAGGGTGGCGTGGAGTACCTCCTTGATCTCGCTGAACTGCCTATTCTTGCTAAGTCGCCGTCGGAGGAGCGTGCCCATAGAAATATGCATACTGTGATCGCCACTCTGGCCGACCACAAGGCTCATCTCGTTATTCCATCATTGATGAAGAGAGAACAGGCTGCCGCCGACAAATTGCTGTCGTTTACTCGCCACAATGATAATGAGGCCTATTTTGCCGCATTCGTTCAGGGTGGCGTTGACAACACTGCGGTCCCCGAGTTGTCTATCCGAGGATCGCTTCTCCCTGAGGCTTTGATCACTCTCACCAACTTGACTGCAGCTTTGAAGCAGTGTATCACAGCACCATCATATGGCACCTCCCGGGACAAACAGCCATTCAATACCCTCAACCTCGCTGACTATTACACGCGCCTGGTCAAGAGCCTTGGCCCGATACTCGGCGCAAGTTCCAAAGAGGAATTCAAGCTCGCAAAGATAGTTCCTAGATCCTGGCGTCGCTCTGTTAAGAATGCTGCCTATCCGCCAGTCGGCGGGGCTGATACGGCTCTACCGACAGCAGATGGTACTCGTGAGGCACTTGATGCGATCATGCAACAAAATGGAGGGTCTGCGTCAATGGGCTCTGTCCCTGCTGCAGGTGAGCAACCTGTCGCAGCGCAATCTTCCACGCCAACGGCCCTGAAGGAAGACGAGAAACTCAGGCCGGAGTACCAGAACTGGACCGATCTTCGCTCGCTTCTCTCGAAGGTGACATCGACTGTGCCAAATTTCTTGCATACATTGGGCCGAGCGCTTATCGGTAAACAAAAGCTTGATGCGTTTCAGAGGCAGAAGAACGCCGAGATCGCAGATGCTATTGTTGAAACCGTCATGTCTCAATTGCAGCTAAAGGCCGACGACGGCGAGAGAATGAGTGTATCGAGCGAAGTCTTCACCTTCTGGGACTATATGCTCGGCACTGTCAGGGACATCCTGATAAATGACGCGCGACAGAGCGAGCGTCCAGGCGAGGTGATCACGTTTGTTCTTCAAGCATTCATGAGGCGGAAGGGTTTTGACGATCTAAATCGCATCATGGATTATTTTGTTAAGGAGATTTCAGATAATGCGCATAAGGTGCTTCAGCCAAACGACGTTGAGCTTCTTTTGAAAAACGACCTCGCCACCATCGGAATCAGGAGCATTCTTGCTCTCTACAGCACTATGGCGTCAGGCAAGCATGTTGCCGATTCTACGCAGTCGAACTTCCTATCCAAGGGCACCTCCGACCGCGACCCGGGAGATCCAGCCTACTTCTCTGGAGGTCAGCTTGTCGTTGAAACCCGCATGGCCATTCTGCCGGCCGTACACAAGCTCTGGGCATCTGATATTCTCGAAAAGGGTGCAAAGGTCATCCCCAGCACTTTGATCAATATTATTCGCCACATCCTGAATCAGGATTTCGAAACGAATGCCTTTAAAAGATCACAGACAGCAATCACCAAGGCCAAGACGAAGAAAATCTTATGGAAACCCAACGGAGATAATATGGAGATGCTCAAGGTGTTCGGTGCTGGTACCCCTGGTGGCGAGTATGGCATCAGCCTAGCAGAAGAAGCACTCTTCCGTTGTAACAACAACTACACTCCGGCTCTGGAGTACTGTGCCAACCAACGTCTCGATCGTTCCGGTGGTCGCAATAGAGTGCCAGGCGGTGAGCTTGAACCTTATTCTCAGCCATCGGCAGCACAGCCACAGCCACATCCTCCTGCCGCCGCGTCTAGCGGTACTGCCACCCCAAATCCACCTGCGGGATCTCTTGCAGAGAATCAGCAGCTAATGCAGTTGCTTGGCTCGATTGTGGAGGGAGAGCCGCTGTCGCAGATTCAACCTGGGCACTCTCATGCTACGGCTCCGCCGAACGCTGGCGAGGATGCTGTCCTGCCAGACAGATGGGCGACTGGTCCCAAGACTGTCGAAGACCAGAAGGGGGAGATCATTACTGTGGATGATCTGGACGAAGAACGGGCCAAGTTGCGCGAAGATCTCGCCGACCGTTGCCTGGAAGTTATCAGTGCCCATGGTGATTTGACGTTTGAGGTTGCGGATCTCATCCATGCAATGATTGCGAAGTCGAAGAATCAGAACGCCGAGCGGGACCAGATGGCTGAGCTTCTTGTGATGGCACTGGCATCTTTCTCGTCAGATGAAGTTGCAGAGGTGGGAAAGAAGGTGGCCGCGTATGCACACTTGCTTGCTATCCTTCTGCAGGATAAGCAGTTTCTGACAGCTGCCTTACCGGAACTCAAGTCAAATGTTCCTAACTTGCTGTCTTTCGTCAAGCTTTCTGAGGAACACAGGTCTGAGGACTCGTCCCCATGGATTGCTCATATCTTGCTCATTGGCGAGATTTTATTGAGCGAGGACGGAATGCCATCCGAGACTACTTGGACGATCCCAAAGAGTGACGCGGTGACTCTGGAGAAGCCTGTTTTGAAGCTCAAGGACTACTGTGTCACCACCGAGCACCGCGACGAGCTTTTTGAGTCTATCTTGAACATTTTGCCACGTATTGGCAAGGATGAATCCCTCGCATTAGCGGTGCTACGCATTCTCGTCATTGTGACACGCTCGCGTAAGCTGGCGGTCGCCATGGGCGAGAAGAATAATATCCAGCGCTTATTCGTCATGGCTAAGCAGCTCTCTGGCACCTCGAGTACACGCATTCAAGGCCCGCTCATGATCATCCTCCGCCATATCGTCGAAGATGAGGAGACTGTCAAGCAGATTATGCGCGCCGAGATTAGAACGTTCCTCGACAGCCAACAAACTAGAGGATCTCGCGGTACAGAACTTCGTAACTTCCTCAACCACCTTGCCCACGTTGTTGATAGACAGCCAGAGTTGTTTGTTGAGGTCGCGAACGAGATGACGAAGCTCAAGAATTGGGTCAACCCGACACAAGAGAACTTTGCACGCTGCGGCATCCAATTACAAGAGACGTACCAGCCTGGAAAGACCGGGAAGTCCGAGGCGTCTATCACATCGACCACCTTGAAGGCCGCCGAGGTCCCTTCTCTCCAAGATGTGAAACCTTCAACCGAGGAAGCAAGCACGGAGCCAGTTGAGGTTGTGAAACCTGAGCACAAGCCACCAGTTGTCGAGAATCCTGATGGAGTCATTCATTTCCTCTTGTATGAGCTTGTGAATTACAGGGAAGTCGAGGATAAGGGCCCAGCGGAGACAGCGACCGACAAGGCTTCACCTACAGCCGCTGGTCATGGAGCACAAGCTGGAGCAACTGGCACAACTGGGTCTTCTACTGAAGATGTTATCATGGCAGCCGCTGTCAAGATCGAGACTAAGAAGCAAAAGCAGGAATTCAAGGTTGACGAGCATCCTATCTACATGTATAGATGCTTCTTGTTGCAATGCCTCACTGAGCTTTTGGCTTCATACAATCGCACCAAGGTGGAGTTTATTCACTTTAAGAGAAACGCCCCAGCTCATGCTGCGACGCCTTCTAGACCACGATCCAATGTCGTTAACTACCTGTTGTTTGACCTGATTCCTACGGGATGCCTTGAACATGCGGAGACCGTTCCTCAGCGCAAGAAGGCCGCGACCTCTGCATGGGCCGACTCAACGCTCACTGCCCTGCTAAGCAAGACTGGCGAGCAAATGATGGACAAGTCCAAGGACGCAAGCGACCCAGATGATGAGCCAGACCTGCTCTTTGTCCGCAAATTCGTCCTTGAGGGCGTTCTGAAGGCATACCGTGAGGCCAGCGCATCTACTGAGTCGTTGGAGATGAAGTATTCTCGCATGCTTGCGTTGGCTGATCTGATGAATCACACCATGTCTGGCAAAGACACCCTTGGAGGGTCAGATGCCGCTGTTGCCGTGCGCTCGCAGCAGCAACTAAAGCGTATCATGTTCGAGAAGGGATTTATTGGTGCTTTGACCGCATCAATCGCTGACATCGACCTCAACTTTCCTGGAGCCAAGCGCGCCGTCAAGCATATTCTCCGTCCATTAAAGGCGCTCACTCAAACAGCCATTGACCTTAGCGAACTGGGCAAGGTTGTGATGGGTCCTGGTCAGCAAGAGGAAGAGGATATCGAATCGGCGTCTTCAGTATCTGATCCTGACGAAGATCGCGAGGAAACTCCTGATCTTTTCAGAAATTCGACCCTTGGCATGTTCGGGCCAGATCGTGAGAACGGGTCGTCTTCTGGCGACGAGGACGACGATGAAGAGATGTACGACGAAGATGGCTACGACGAAGGGATGGACGGCTATGACGAGGAGATCGAAGACGATGATGAGCCTATCAGCGACGAAGAGGAAGAGATCGAGGGCATGGAAGGCATGGGCCCCATCGAAGGCCTCGACGGAGACGATGCCATGGATGTGGAGGTCATTATGGAGGAGGACGACGACGACGATGAGGACTCCACGTCTAACAGTGACGATGATGAAGATGAAGACGATATGGAAGATGAGGATGAAGATGACCGCGTCGAGATAATTGATGAGCACGGAAACGCCCATCCACTTGAGGCTCTCGACGACGAGCAGGATGAGTGGGAGAGTAGCGAGGGCGATGACGACGAGGAATCTGACGATGCAGAGTTCCGGGAACATCTTGCTCAAGTGGAAGAGATGAGACCAGGGGATGATCCTCTTGGTGCTCGCGGCCCTCTTGGTCGGCTCGTTCAAGGTCTTGGAGGTGATGGCGAAGGCGGTATGGCCGGCGACATCGCGAACATCATTCAGCGCATGGCCCGTGATTCCAACGGCGGCGACCCAGTTGCGGCTTTAGATGATTACCTGGGCGATCATGATGAGGAAGATGGTATGTATTAGAAGCCTCCTTGTGCTGAACGTAGCTAACTTGTGGATCAGATGAAGACGAAGAGGACATTGACGAAGACGAAGACATGGATGATGACGAAGAAATATATCAGGAGTACGAACGTAAGTTTACATGCGCTCGAAATGACATTTTGCATGCACCTAACACTAATAGTTGCAGATCCAGATGGTATTATGCCATCCGATCTTGGGGAATTTGAGGACGGCCCAGGAGGACCAGTCCTTATTTCTCGTGTTCAGTACCCGAGACGCGGCGGACGCTTTATTTATCCAGGACTCCCAATCTTCCCACCGGGACCACCAGATGCTCATGGTGGTATGCTACCTCCCATGCTATCTCCTAATTTGTTTCCACCTCGCTGGGCCCCAAGACCAGTAGTTGGGCAAGCGAGAAACCGAGAGGAAGCCCTCGATCGTTACATTTATGAAGTTCTAGTCCCGATCCCCATGGCTAACGTTCTATACCCAGGTTACGACTTCGCATACCGCTCTCACCACCGTCCAGGGGCCGCTCCACGAGCTGCTGATGACGGGAGGAACCCACTCTTGCAGCGTAGTGAGGCCAACCGTGCTAATGGCGGGCCGGTCACTCCAAGCCCATTCATGAACAGAGCACAGCTCTTCGAGGTGATGGCTGGTGGACGTCACATGCCACATGGTGCTCATTTGCACGGCCCCGGTGGACTTCTTAGCGAGATTTTCCAGGGGATGCCCATGTATCCTTTGCCAGGGGGCCCCATGCCTCCAATGCGCACTGAGATCCACGTGCACGGAGGCCCTCCATCAGGGCTGGCCGCGCGAGAATTTCAAGCGATGTTCGGCAGTCGTCCAGGAGCTCACCTCGCCAGAAGCAACCCTAGTGATCCAGGGCAAGCTACTTTCTTCCAGCCACAGCAGACAATTGCCAGATGGACCGAGGAAGCGAAGCTTCTCTTTGGCGTTCAAATCAAGTACATCGACGCGGCCATGAAAGTGTCGATGGGCGTTTTTGCAGTGCTAGCACCAGCAGCCTTCGAAGCACATAAGAAGGAACAAGCCAGACTAAAGGAGGCGCGTGAGAAAGCTGAGGAGGAGAGGCTTGCTAAGGAGAGAGAGGAAGCCGCCAAGCGTGAGGAGGAGGGGAGGCAGAAGACTCTTGAAGAGGCTCGTCAGGCCGCTGAAGCAGCCGCCAATGCCCCGGCGGATTCTGCTGCGGAGCCTGTAACAGAGGCCGCAGCTCAACCGATGGAGCGCGTTCAAGCTACCGGCGACGCTACCGCTGCCACTGCGGATCAGGCTCCTGCCGAAAACAGGCCACGTATAACCATTCCGTTCCGTGATGGTGAGCTTGACATCACCGACCTCGGAATTGATCTCGATTATCTTGATGCTTTACCTGAGGAGTATCGCGAGGAAGTTATCACTGGAGCTATTGCGCAGCGCCGTGCCGAAACCGCCGCCACTGGTGGACAGCCATCGGAAATTGACCAAGAGTTCCTAATGGCCTTGCCAGACGAGATTAGAGCCGAGATCATGGCACAAGAAAGACAAGACCGTCGCCGCCGTGAACGCGAAGAGCAACGCCGCCAGAATCAACCTGCTGCACTTGATGCCGCTACTCCTGCTGCGGTCCAAGGTGCACATATCGATTTCCCACAGGCCCTTTTGGATGTTATGCCTCCATCCATTCGTCGCCGTGTGCTTGAAGGTCAGGGTCAGGATGTCCTTGACGCACTTCCAGCAGATGTTTTGGCCGAGGCTCACGCTCTCGATCCCGAATTCGGACGAGTGATTCGTGCCTTCGACGGCGCAAGGCCAGGACGTTCAGCTCCGCTAGATAGTCCGAAGCCTCCCCGTCGTACCATTGTTCAGATGCTTGACAAGGCTGGCATCGCCACTCTCATTAAGCTGATGTTTATTTACCAGCAGGAAAGCTTCAAAAATACGCTTCATCAGGTCTTGCAAAACATCTCCGAGAATCGACACAACAGAGCAGAGGTCATCACCACTATTCTTCATGTCCTCCAGGATGGTAGTGCCGATATGACTGCCGTCGAGAAGAGCTTTGCTCATCTGTCCCTTAAAGCGAAGCAGCCAAAGGACAAGGAACCGAAGACTCCTCTGACTCTGAGCCGAAAGAACACTGCCATTGGCGCCATAATTTCTGTCGCCAACGCGGATATTTCTCCTCTTATGGTTGTTCAACAGTGCTTGTCAGCTCTCATTTACCTCGCTAAGGTCAACCCGGCTCACCTACCAGTATTCTTTTTGCACGAGCATGAGCCAAAGTCTGAGGGGCTCAAGCGCAGTGCCAGCAGAAAGGGTAAGGGCAAGGAGAACAAGGCGGCAAGGTTCCCCATCAACTCGCTTCTTGTTCTTTTGGATCGCCCTCTGATCATTGAGAGCTCCCCTGCGATGGAGTCGCTCTCCGACCTCTTGAACCGCCTGACAGCACCACTCCAGGCTTTCGAGCGTAAGAAGAGAGAAGCCGAGGAGGTCGCTAGGAGGGCTGAGCAGAAGAAGATCGAGGAGGCGAAGACAGAGCCAGCCGCCATCGAAAGCACCGATGCTGCAACCACCGAGCGCCCACCGACACCAATGGACATCGATTCTGCAGCGCCTGTTGCTGCGGAGGCTGGACCATCGACTGCGACCGCCGATATTCCCATGGCTGAAGATGTCGATAACGCGAAGGACGCAGAGAAGGAAAAGAAAAAGCCAAAGCCCTTCGTACCTCCAGTAGTTCCAGAGGCTAACCTTAGGCTCTTGATCAACATCTTTGTGGCTCGTGAATGTACTGCGAAGACTTTCCGCGACACGCTTTCCACGATCAAGAACCTCTCTTGCGTTCCCGAGGCCAAGAGTGTATTCGGCAAGGAGCTCGTTGCGAGGGCACAGGAGTTGGGCCAAGTTATCCTCAACGATCTGGAAGAATTGTTGCCGCAGATCCAGAAGGCGGCGAACAGCACCGAGCTTCAGGGTGTCGCACTTGCCAAGTTCTCTCCTTCGTCTTCCGACCAGAACAAGCTCCTACGAGTTTTGACGGCTTTGGACCATCTCTTCACGGCAAGGCCAAAGAAGGACTCAGATGTCGAAGAGCCTGAGGTGGACCGTGAGAAGCAGGATCTCCTTGCCACTTTGTACCAAAATTCCACATTCGGTTCCATGTGGGAAAAGTTAAGTGCTTGTCTCACCGCTATCAGACAGCGTGAGAACATGCTCAGTGTGGCCACCATCCTTTTGCCACTCATTGAGTCTTTGATGGTTGTTTGCAAGAACACCGACCTGAAGGACCCGATTGCGCCGAAGCAGATGAAGCAAATATCACTGACCAGCCCTGTCCCTGAAGGGCGCATGGAGAGTCTGTTTTACTCATTTACAGAGGAGCACCGCAAGGTCATGAACGACCTCGTCCGCAACAACCCAAAGCTCATGAGTGGGACGTTCTCCCTCTTGGTCAAGAATCCAAAGGTGCTTGAGTTCGACAACAAACGCAACTTCTTCACTCGCAATGTCCACAACCGCAACAACGTGCAGCGCGCTTCTTACCCAACATTATCAATGCAGGTGCGCCGTGATCAGGTCTTCCACGACTCGTTCAGGGCTCTTTACTTCAAGACGGGTGACGAGATGAAGTATGGTAAGCTGAGCATCCGCTTCCATAATGAAGAAGGTGTGGATGCTGGTGGTGTAACCCGCGAGTGGTTCCAAGCGTTGTCAAGGCAGATGTTCGATCCAAACTATGCTTTATTCGTGCCAGTCTCCTCCGACAGGACGACTTTCCACCCGAACCCATTAAGTGGCGTCAACGACGAGCATCTTTTGTTCTTCAAATTCATTGGACGCATTATCGGCAAAGCACTTTACGAAGGCCGCGTTCTCGACTGCCATTTCAGCCGTGCTGTTTACAAGTGTATCTTGGGTAAGCCTGTGTCGGTGAAGGACATAGAGTCAATGGATCCAGACTACTATAAGTCTGTCACCTGGATGCTCGGAAACTCCATTGAAGGTGCTATTATTGAGACTTTCTCCACTGAAGTTGATAAGTTCGGCGCAGTTGAGGTCATTGATTTGGTGCCAAATGGCCACAACATCGATGTTACGGACGAAAATAAGCAGGAGTACATCAGGCTGATGGTTGAGCACAAGCTGATCGGCTCTGTCAAGGAGCAACTGGATCACTTCCTTAAAGGTTTCCACGAGATCATTCCAGCCGAACTGATCGCCATCTTTGATGAGCAGGAGCTCGAGCTTCTCATCTCTGGTCTACCAGAGATCGACATCGACGACTGGAAGGCAAACACTGAGTATCATCAGTACACAGCTGCCTCGCCACAAGTTCAGTGGTTCTGGCGTGCACTTCGCTCCTTTGACAAGGAGGAGCGTGCCAAAATGCTGCAGTTCGTGACTGGTACCTCTAAGGTTCCCCTCAACGGTTTCAAGGAACTCGAGGGCATGAACGGCTTTAGCCGATTCAATATCCACCGCGACTATGGAAACAAGGATCGTTTACCAACTTCGCATACATGTTTCAACCGTAAGTTCTTCTAATATTCCATTCTTGGCAAGACATACTAACATTTCTTTAGAACTTGATTTACCCGAGTACGAGAGCTATGAGATGCTGCGTCAACAGCTCCTCACAGCCATCACCACTGGTGCCGATCACTTTGGTTTCGCTTAAAATCGCAATGAGACTGCCATACAAATTTGCTATTACGCAATATTATCCTTCCTATTTTTATCAGCAGGGCACGGTTGCAGTTCAACAAGCATTTACATTGGCGTCGTGAGCAAGATCGGGACATGGGTTATGGTTGATGAGTTTGCTTTAATTGGGAGTGCGAGGAGAAAGGAGCGCGTTGTTTTCGCGCCGTGGTCTCTGAGAATCTTGATGGCGGAGGTTCAGAGTGTGTCCGTCGGAAGGGAGGACGTGATGGATTGAGGGAGTGCAGGCCCGCGGTTCGTAGGCGAGACCTGGAAGATGGAGAAACTGGGCCGATGATGCGGTGTATAGTAGATAGCGGACTAATAAATACTTGCTCTTGAACAGGTGTTTCTTGTGGCCGGGATTTGAGACATTAACATGCGAGGCGTTCACGAGCAGTTGCCACTTAGTACGAGGACAGGACCATTCATATTTTCCGTTAGTTATATAGCTTGTTGGTCAAGTTCTCTATGGTAGATCTCACTGTTTCACACGATTAGCCTGCTACTCTCAAATTACTCTAAGTGGTGCCCGATTATGACCATATAAGTACTCGCTACTCTACTCGAGTACTACTTAAGTAGTACCAAGTTTAATCAAGCCACTAAAAATGTCCAGAACTGCCAATAATTTTCTTCGATGCTTTTGATCACAGTCTTGTTCTTGTTAAACTCGGTCGCGTCGTGGATAAGTCCTACTAAGCGTGCTGCCGCCCTCATTTCTCGGAGATGGGCTCCGCATGGGCGAACTGCCGCCTCTACCCCGCTCGAAGTAGCGCAGCGCCGCTCCACCGCGAGCGATTTCGTTGCGAACTGACATGATGGACGAAACAAGTTTACTGTGGGCGTCCCACTTTGGAACGAGAAGATCGCTTTAGTCTTTTCTCTTTTTTGATTGTGACTTTGAATGGGGAGTTGCCAGCGGAGTCTAGTGCTACGGTGCGTGGCCGAACAGTGACTAATGTCTGGAGGCCCGCTGACAGCCGAACCCTGTGAGCGGTCTAGACTTCGAACGCCAGTTTGGGGGCGGGTCACGACGATGGATCTTCGAGCTTGTTGAAGGACAAAAACTCTTTGTTGGTACGAGCAGTGCAGAATTCAATACTCCGTTCCCCATGGTTTGAATGAAAGGATCGAGACAACGCGAGATGGTATGATCGAAGTTGCTCCGCGTCTGACTGTGCTGCTTCGTGTTCTAGATGTGAAGGAGGCCATGGTGCAGATATCCTATGTACCGTACTTCTCGCACTTCGGCGCAAGCTGTAACGCCGATGTCCTTCATCGGCCTCTGAGCTGTCAGTCTGCCCCTTTCTGCAGTCCCTCTCAGATATCTATTACTTATCATCTCAACCCTCTATCGCAGTTTTTGAGGGCCGCAATGCGCAAATCCTCCACTCAAAGACACCAACGCATTTCCACGGGAGGCGGCAACACCTCGATTTCCAACCTACCGGGCCAGACCCGGCCAAAGATTACGGTGACAATCTGGCGAATTCCCATTCTAGGCTGAAACGGGCCGGAATATGCAAAAGGGCTGACCAGGGTGAGGTGCTCGAAGAGGATAGCGTTGACTGGGTGGGCAAAGGTGGTAAGGGTGCTAACTTCCCCTGGTCGTACTATGTGCTGACCTTTGACTCCTTCTGTGCTGTGTTTTTACGATCCTTCTGCTGCCTTAAATTGTCGAGCTGAGACTTGTTTTTCTTGTGTATCGCAAGAGAGAAGCACGTTATCACGGGATTGGTGTGTTTGCACTACGCCAAAGATCATTACGATGGCTTCAACGGCTGAAGAGCCTCCTGTTGCGCTAGAGGACGAAAAGTTTGAGCAGGCGACTGCGCCGCACGTGATCATTATAGGCGCTGGTAAGCAAGCCTTTTTTCAACCAGTTGGAGCCCCATTTCCTCGTTGCCAGTGACATTTGATATTATGTTTACTTGGACATTTTCTAACTCGTGTCTCCCCTTCAGGCTGCACTGGCCTTCTTCTCGCTCAAGGTCTTAAGAAGGTAAGTCTCGTGTCGCCAACAGCCGCCATAAGCGCTCGCTAAGCTTCGCGTAAGTTTACTAACATCTCACTAGGCCGGAATATCGTTCGAGATATTTGAGAAAGATGCCTCCGCCGTGAGAACCAAGTCCCGTGAATGGGGCATGAGCATCCACTGGTCTCGGGAACACCTCGCCCCCATCCTACCGGCCGAACTTTTGGCACGCATTTCTGAAGTTCAAGTCGATCCAAATTTTGACTCCTCTAACAATGCCAATCACACTGTTCCATTTTATAATGGGAAGACCGGCGAGCATATCATTGCTATGCCGATGGTGAACGCCATTCGTGTATCCAGACGGAAGTTCAGGAAGCTTCTGACTGAAGGCATCGACATCCAGGTAAGCCGTTCAATAGCTATTTGAAGATTTTCCAGCTAAGCTCTTCCAGTATGACGAGAGCATGCTCTCGTGCAACCGCAACACCGAATATGAGATCTCAGTCACCTTCGAGTCAGGACGAGTAGCAGCAGGCACGATCGTCGTCGGCACCGATGGTCCACGTTCTGCCGTTCGCTCCTGGTTGCCAGGTATTCAATCGTCGGAAACCCAGCAGCTTCCAGTAGTCATGTACAACCTCATTATTTGTTACGGAGATGCTGCTCGCGCGCAACACATTCGTCATTTAAATCCCATGAACACCGTCGCCCTGCATCCACAAAGGTCTTTTTCTCTATGGACTTCCAGTAAGCTTCTCATCCACGTCAACGAGTTTACCATGCTTACCCTTCGTCAGTCCAAGATGTCCCAGACCCAAACGCACCCGAAAACTGGCAATTCCAACTCATGCCCACCTGGCTCGACGACGGCAAAGAGCACTTCGGCGGCGCGGAAGGGCTCGCAGAACTCAAAGATATCGCCCATTCTCTCGCCGAGCCATGGCGATCATCGATCCTCTGGATACCAGACGATGCCGAGATCCCACAACCAAGTCGAGTAGCGTACTGGCCAACCGAGGCCTGGGATAACTTCGAAGGCAGAATGACGCTTGCCGGTGATGCTGCTCACCCACTCCCGCCACATCGTGGACAGGGACTTAATCACTGTATTGCTGATGTTGCGAACTTGTTGAAGGCTATCAAGTCCATCGCAGAGGGAGCTAATCAGAAAGAGACGATTGATGCCTATGACGCAGAGCTGGTTAAGAGGGGTGCTGAGGAGGTCGAGAGTAGTCGAAAGAACTCGCTTCTGGTTCACAATTTCGAAAAGTTTATGGAGAGCCCGATGCTGAGGCAGGGTTGTGCGAAGAGTCGGGTCCCGCCGGCTGCTATCGCGAAGGTGTACAGTCAGACGAGTTTGACTTCGAATACGTTGGAGAAGGAGAGACCGCAGACGGGGGATCAGAGTGTGGATCGTGCGAAAGAGAAAGCTCCGTGCGAGGATTGCGCTGCGAGGCAGCAGGAGGAGCAGAAGAAGAAAGAGAAAGTGGACGACGTGAATGGAGAGGAGAATACGGAGCTCAGATTGTTGAAGGAATATAGGCAGAAGGTGCATGAGATGAGCGACGAAGAAAAGAGGGAGACGCAGATGAGGCTGGTGAAGGAGATTGAGGACTTGAGCACGCTTATGCTCGAGAAGAGCAGAGAGCTAAGCGAGGTGCTCAAGGTGTTATGACTACTTGATTTTGAGACCAAAGAGAAGTCGCGTGAGTTGCCGTTTGAGCTGGAGAGGTTGCTTTTGACTTAGCTCTTTGGGCCAGGAGGGGGGGGGCTCGATTTCAGATGATCACAATTACTGAAGCAACAAGTGACCAATCAGGGTATCTAGGGCAATTGCAAAGAAATACACTTCACATGTAAGAGTTGCTATATGGTCCGATTGCACAATGAAAAACTGAGCATCGTTAACGATTTGGCGTATAGAACGAGGTTCATCTTGAAACTCGCGCTTATTCCTCAAGTGGTACACAAAGACGTCAAGATAAATTATGTCTTCAGCCTTAGCCGATTCTTCGGCCGCACCTGCTCTGTGCTTCTCCTCTGGCGTCGCGGCATCACCCCGCACTGCGGTCTTGGCCGCAGAATATCAGCTGATGCCATGATCCAACCGCACCTCATGCTTCCATCGTAATTTACCTGTCCCTATATCACCAGCGTAGCATTCGTAATCAACCACATCATCTAAAATAACTTGTTATTGTTAATCTCACTCTGTGGTGTAAATATGGAGTCGCAAAGAGAGGAAGTTAAGACTCCCGAGCCTGTCTCGGCAAGCACCGTCACCGCGCCACCAAGGCCGCCGCCGTCGGAAATCCCGGTGCTAGCAGATCGACCTCCTTCGGCAAGAATATATGGTATAATCGTGCCGAAGGCCGAGAAAGTCGCGGTGGAGAAGACGCCTTTGCGGGCTATCAGTCATGGAATATTGATGGATGGTATTTCAAAATCCGTTTCGTATTCCAGTCCAACCAGTTTTCGTTGTTCCCTTCCATCGCCAAATCTGTATATTCAATTGAGAGCAGGAAGATTATGACATATACTAAGCTATATAAGGTATCCCCAGCTTCGACAACTATGTCGAGCACCGTCGCCACATCCTCATCCATACCGCTGCCATGTTTCGTGATTTCTCTCGCAAAGGATTCACAGAAGGCCAGTCTGGACATATCTCTGTCCGTGATCCAGAGTTCGAGTATTGTATCTGGATGAACCCACTGGGCAGGCATTTCGGCTTGATGAGGGCGGGAGATCTAATTTGTCTGGATGTTAATACTGGAGCCGTTGTGGGAGGTAATAATGTAAGTAAAGTGGAGTCAAGATTGACAGTAGAAGGTTGTTTGTACCTAGAGTCCATCGTTTACCACGGACGTGTTATCGGTAACAGCGAACATCATCTAACCTCCCTCCAGACTCGACCAGCAAACAAAGCCGGCTTCCTAATTCATTCGGAAATCCACAAAGCCCGTCCTGACGTCCATGCCATCTGCCACGCACACACCGACGCCGGCCGAGCATGGAGCGTCTTTGCGAAGCCACTGGAAATGCTGAACCAGGATGTCTGTAACTTTTATGGTTGTTTGGCGGTCGATAGTGGTTATGGCGGGATTGTGTTTGCTGAGGAGGAGGGCAGAAGGATTGCGAAGGCTATGGGTGAGACGAGCAAGGTGAGTAGGCGTAAACGAGTAATAGCCCTGGTGCATATGATGTGCTGACCAATATAGGGCGTGATACTCATGAACCACGGCCTGTTAACGGTTGGTCATACGGTCGATGAAGCTGGCTTTCTTTTTGGTCTGCTTGATCGTGGATGCAGAATTCAGCTTGACGTCGAGGCTGCTTGCGCGGGTAATCCTTCGCTGAAGAAGCACATCATTTCTGATGCGGAGGCGGAGTATAATATGAAGATGGCGAGTGAGAAGCATGTGCTATACAGGGAGGCACAACCGGACTTGAACTACATCTTTGAGACGCAGGGTTATGATGTGGTAGCAAGAGGAGTGGAGAATATGGTGATCGACGACTTGACAGGAGAAGGAGAGATGATAAATGATGGGGAAGGGAGCGAATTAGCGCCTGAGGACCTGATGTTTGACGATCTTACTATCGATTAATTCAGAGAAAGGGTAAAGAGATGATAGTAATAATAAGTATGATGTCCTCCGACAGACCGCTGTCTGCAAGTATTGCCTCAAATCAATACGCTTGAACTGAAATCTGAAGCAACAGCTATGGATATATCACGCAGATATTCCGGTATAACCGTCTGGTTGAGGATCTCTCGTAAAGCGAGGAAATGAAGATAGATGCGAGCAAGAACCCGTGAATCAGACCGAGTACGATGTTGCTCATATTCCTGTTTGACACGATACTTCAGTCAGCTAGCTCAACGCCAGCAGTCGTCGTCAGCCTCGAGATTGTCGTGTCATTGTGATAGGCTTATTCGCCCACTGTCCAACAACATTTTGTGGCTCTTAGTGGGCATGCCAATAAGTTTTACGCCGCCAAAGTAATTTTTCAGCTTCAACAGAAAAAGTCAGATTATGAAGGCGCGTAACTAGGAGTGGCTGATCCAATATCCGCCGACAATGTTCGTGAATGACAGCTGTAATGTGGAGCTGCTGAATTCCATAAAAAGCAGTCCACTTGCCGATGAGTCCGGGGACCCAAAAGAGTCTGGATCAAGCCGAGGTCGAAGATTCTCGGTGTTAGGAGAGTGTTCGCCCGCCGAACTAAAGGCGGCAGCCGAGATGCCGAAGGATCGTTGTACAAATGGGGCATTTGGCGGATAAATGTGGCTTCGCCGTAGCCCGACGCCTGCTTTCTAACAAGCAAAATGTTGACAAAAAAACTAATTTTGGAATGAGAATATATCGCCTTCAAGAAAGTGACGGAGGAATATCCATTCCGCCAAGAGTGTCAAATCTGTATGCCTAGCCCTCGCCTTCTCATCGGTCGGGATCATCGCGCTCCTTCATGCATGCGGCCGCAGTCAGGAGCCGAGGAGTATACGTCATGATTGTATTTTTTTTATAGGCTCTCCATCCAGCCTTAGCAATAATGCGCAGCAAACTGCGCCATCGGATAAGCGGCACCGCAACAGCAGCACGAACGAGCTAGATCACTAACTGCCGCCGTTACCGTTTTGATGCGGACGCGTTATCTGCACTCAACAGGTTCACAAGCTCATTGTTCAGCCCACTTAGCAGGAGATAACGGGAGATAGCAGGAGATAAGAGTAGTAATCTTACAATGAGCAAAACACAATGGATCGAAGGCTTGAAGAAGAAGGGAACATAAAACTGATCGGCGGCGGCCAAGCCCACCTCGTTATACTGAAACAGTCACCATCTGCCGGGATTATGTTCCATTCTGCAGGTGTCGTAATGATTTTCATTCTCAAAGATCGGTCACCCTGGTTTATGCAGCTTGACATTCCCGCGTCCGTCAACCGTTTCCACTTTAAAGGGTGGTTCAGACTTTACTAAGCTGTTGATATGACTTGCCCATCCGTTATCCGCCGCCATGTAGACAATCTACGACCCTCCTCTTCCTCTCTCTCCTCTCTCTCCCTCTTTCATTCATACTATAACACCGAGCTGCACGATATTAATACACAACTTCTTGAAATCATAATATATTATAATCGCCATCTAAAGAACAGCAGTCGACAAGATGGTGACAAACATTGTCGACCAAGGGATGATCGAAGCCGAGACGCAGGGCTCCATAGACCACTACCTGGAAAGAGAAAGAATCAATCGAGCATTGAGCCACGAAGTTACGCGCACAGTCACAGCATCTTCGTCATCACCATCCTCACGATCAGCAGCCGAAGTCGATGGCCGTCCGAGTGACCTTCAGAGAGTTCAGACACAGCACGATTTGGAGCGCCAACAAACACAGTTGAGTAGGATACAGACGGCAAAGAGTCAGCACAGTGGAACTGTCGGAAGAAGCATAAGGAGCAGGAAAAGCAGCAAAGTGTTACCCAATTTCGGTGGCGGCAGGCCATACCCACCGCCATTGCCGGAAAGAGAGGAATATGTTGTCGACTTTGATGGACCGGATGACCCCTTGCACGCCATGAATTGGCCCCTGAAGAAGAAGTGAGTTGCGCTTCACCAAGATTGAAGTTCGAATCTTTGCTAACCGGTTTCCCAGGATAATTACAGGTGTTATGCTTGGGTTCACCACTCTCACTGCATCATTTACGTCCTCCATCTTTTCCGCCGCGTTGCGCCCAGTCTCAGTTATTTACCATATTGGACAGGTTCCTGCCACCCTTGGAGTCTCGCTTTTCGTCCTTGGATTCGCTACTGGACCAACCGTCTGGGCACCACTTTCTGAGCTTAAGGGCCGTAAACTGCCTTTGGTTATTGCCATGTTCATGTTCTCCGTTTTCGAAATCGCAGTTGCAACAGCAACTAACGTCCAGACTATCATGATCTGTCGTTTCTTCGCTGGATTTGCCGGAGCATGTCCATTGTCTGTCATTGCAGCCGTCTTCTCGGATATGTTCGATAACAGGACGAGAGGAGTTGCCGTTACAGTCTTCTCCACGACTGTATTTTGCGGACCAATCCTTGCTCCGTTCATCGGTGGCTTCATCACCGAGTCGTACCTCGGATGGAGATGGACCCAGTACCTCTGTGCTATCATGGGGTTTGCCGCCTTCTTCATGAACATTATTTGGCTCGAGGAGACCTACGCACCAGTTGTCCTGATCCAAAAAGCTGCGGAGCTCCGCCGCAGAACCCGTAACTGGGGCATCCACGCCAAGCAAGAAGAAATCGAGGTCGACTTGCGCGAATTGTTCACCAAGAACTTTTCTCGTCCAATCCGCCTCCTCTTCACCGAGCCAATCATCCTTCTGTTGTCCATCTACATGTCTTTCATTTACGGAATCCTCTACCTCTTCTTGACCGCCTATCCAATCGTCTTCCAGGGTATTCACGGCATGAGTCCGGGTGTTGGCGGCCTTCCATACTTCGGCATGATTGTCGGGCAGCTCCTAGCCGGAACATACATCATCTTGACCCAACCATCCTACATCCGCAAGCTCGAGGCCAACAACGGCGTTACTGTTCCAGAATGGCGTCTTCCACCCGTGATCCTTGGTGGTGCCGTTTTCGCCTGCGGTCTCTTCGTCTTCGCCTGGACCGGGTACAAGGAGGAGATTCCATGGATTGCGCCAGCTCTTTCCGGCATTCTTACCGGATTCGGCCTTTTGACCATCTTCCTCCAGTCTTTCAACTACATCATTGACGCTTACCTCATGTTTGCAGCTTCCGCTATTGCTGCCAATACACTCCTTCGTTCCTTGGCTGGTGCCGGATTTCCGCTGTTCGCTACCCAGATGTTTAACGCCCTTGGCGTTCAGTGGGCCGGTACTCTTCTCGGATGCGTCGCTGTGGTGCTTGTTCCCATCCCTGCTGCGTTCTACCACTACGGTGCCAGAATTAGACAACGCTCGTCTTTTGCGCCAACGTCCACAGCTGGAGCTCTGACCGAGGATGATGCCGAGTTGGTTGGAAATGTTGAGAAGACCAATTCTGGTCGTCCTATGAATGGCGAGAACGCCGTGTAGGTGGCGACGTGGCAGCGGAGCAATGCGTGTGTTGATGCGAGAACGGGCAGGGATGACACCGCGGTGTGAGCGGAGACCTGTGCGCGTTAGTGATTTATATTATACCCCTTGGTTGCATGTTGGAGTGTTCTGAGGCCGACTTTTTAGACCTTAATAAGTTACGTATAGAAGTGTAAAGAGCGTTAGGAAGGGTCGGAAAAGTAATTTTGTTTTGGGTAATTGAGCGAGTTTGTCAGCGTAATTCAATGGCTTGATAATTACTTGCTAGCTTCCTTATGATTATATGTGACTGCGTACTGGTTGGTTGGAGGATGCCTGTCAAGAAAAGTAAAGGTTGACCTATGGGGTGAGACGAATCTTTGGCGGTGAACGGCGCGAGGTAGAGGTAGAGTGTGACGCGGCCCAGACTGACAGGCGGAGAGAGGGACTTGGGAGCGTTCTGCCTCGCTATCCTCGACCCCTGTCTCAAAACGACATAACGCCTTCATTGCCCCGATGCCGTCGTGTGGTCTTACAGCCTCTGCTTCTCAGAGGTAGCCACGTTGACCTCTTTGTAAATCATCACCCGTATTTTCTTTTGGATAGAGGCTGGCGCGGTGACTAATGCAAGGAGCTTGTATTCGAGGCCGTTAAATGAAGTCGTGGTTGATCAGGCTGGGCAGGACCTGGATCTGGCACGCGATTGACCATGGTATTGGATTAATCACTTAGCTCAACCATGTGGGAGGTCATTTGCGAGCGAGAGAGTGATGCCACACCTCGCGGAGTGTAAGAGGATGATGGACCAAAAAGAGAAGAAAAGGACGAAAACGGGGACGTGGGCGCTAATGCGAGTTGACAACACGTTTCCTGGTGTTGAGAAGGAAAGGGGCGAGATGGCACCTGTAAGCAAGACGTGAGGAAAAAGCTGCGCTTTCTCCTCAAGGGCCGCAACCTCACGGTCATTTGCCTTCTCCTGACCCTTGAGAACTTGAAACTGCACCTCGACTAACGAACGAAAGAAAGGATATGCGAAACGGAGACGGCGACTGAAGGGGCATAAGGCGAGAGAGGAAAGGCAGAGAGTAAAGCGAGAACGGGTACCATTTATCAGAGAAGGAACAAAGGCGCGGCGGAGAAGGGAAAGTAAGGCAGCAAGAAAGACTAAGAAAGTAAGTCTCTGGCTGATACACGGCCCGAATGTGATTACAGCAAGGAGCTGGGCCCACCACCAAGGCAACCTTGGCGACTTCGTCCCTTCTCGAGATACGCTTGACAGGGGCGACTGTCATTCAGTTTTCTGCGAGACATCAAATCTGACCAAAAGCTGCCGAAAATATGGTGATACGGTCAAAGTCTTTCGTGCAAGTAGTGAGGGAGGTGGCTGTTATGGGGTGAGGAGTACGACGCAGCGTCGATGATGTTATCGCCATTGGCCCATTGGTCAGCTTGTGGAAGCAGTCGACTTTGTGAAAGCTCGACTCTTGGTTTGGGCTCGAAAACGCCCACTCGGCTTGGAGAGTTTCGAAAGACAAGCAATTTCATTCAATCTAGTCTCCGTAGCCATAATGAGTATCAACAAAGCCCAAAGGCACTCCCAAAAGCAGCAATTTTCTTGCCTCGCGGACGTCATGATTCAGTCTTATGGCCCCATTATAAGCGCACATCTAAAGCACCACCGGAAAACGCCAACAAATCCAGCACAACAAAGCACAATCCCTTTTTCACTCGTGTGGCCGTGAACAGTTGTGCTAAACTTGGCCGAGTTCTCCCGAGCTTCCAAACCTCGCGAAACAACCAGTCGGAAAGTTTGAGCTCACAACGACACGCGATCCATTTACCGTCCGCCTTACAACCGACAGCGAGAGTAACAGGCGCTTGTAGTCGACGTGACGACCGACCATAGCCCGGTTTGGAGTACGAAGATGTTTAGCGAATGATATCGCCCTCTTTGTCTATCCCTTCCAGGCCTTCGAGTATATCGCTACCACCAAGCAGTCCTTCTCCTCCCGCAGTCGCCTTCTGACCAGCGCTCCAAACCTCGTGAAACTTGACACTCTCGTCACTTGCCGCGACAACAATGCATCCCTCTTGCGCCGTTCTGCTCATGCTGCTGCCACCCTCGGCAGAATTGTGGCTATCATTTGGGCCCCCAGGATATGGGATCGCATACAGAGCTCTGTGCTCACCTTCCCACGGGATAGCGGCAACTTGTTTGCACTCCGGCCACGAAAAGACAGCAATGCGATACGGATGTTCTGGCTGAGCATAGCCGAAGGTGGCGCAGATCTCACGACGTGTTGTCGACCAGATGAGAGAAGTTACCTGGGCAGCAACGCTGATGGTGGCGAGACAGGCGCCAGATACGGCGTGGAAGAAGTGAATGCATTTATCGTTGCTGCCGCCGCCGGTGGCAACCAGTCCGTCGCGCCACGGGCAAAACGCAATGGCCTTGACAGCAGCACCGTGTACCCAACGATGTTTTTCAGCTCCGGGAAGGATGACACTGACCTGGCCAGCTGATGCTGGGACCGAGACGACTCTCGGTATGCCATCTAGAGCAGTGACAGCTTCCCCGTTGATCTGACCCGCTGGCATCTGGACGGGGACGGCTCTCTGAATGCCGTCCAAACCAGTTATAACTTCATTATGTCCCTGTTCTGGACCAATTGGTTGACGAAGAAGTTTTGACGCCTGAAAAAGACAGCACAAGTTGTCGTTGCCCCCCGTGGCCAAGAGATTACCATCCTGGGACCAGGCCAAGCCGCATATCTGCTGGGTGTGGATGGAAATGCGCGCAATCAAAGTCATCACACCGGTCCAACCGTTGCGGTCTACCTCCCATGCATCTGGCCACTCAACAGCATAGTAATACACATTACCTACTTCGTCGCCAACAATGAGATCCTCGGTCTTGACTAATTGGCCATTGTTGTGTGGACTACGAGATGGACGCATGGTGACCGTCGGACGCCATGTGATGCAGGCAATAGGACATGGCTGCTGAACCTCAAAGCGAGGCATCGCTCGGTCATACAGGGACATGAGGTTGAGAGTGCCGTTTGAACGCCCGTACGCAAGAATACATTTGCATCCTTGGGTGGAAGAGAAAGCGATTGAGGTAAGCCAGGTACCGTCGTTGTTTCCTGAGTTGAGCAAATGGACACCTTGCATTTCGGACCAAGCATAAAGAAGAGAGCCAAGTCCGACAGCAAGAGTGTGAGAAGTGTGAGAATACGCAAGGACTGAGCAATAGAAGTCGTCGCGAAGATTGGGTGCGTCCAAGACTTTAAACGGCGCGGTTGGGAGAGTGCGAGTCTCAGTTGGCTTTTTTTGTTTAACTTGCCCTCCTTCGAGTGCCCACTCAGTCCCTTTCCATTCAGTTTTGACGTCGGTGGTGGAGTGTCGCTTGGAGTGTAAAAGTGCAGCCCGTGGAAACGATTGGTCCGTGTAATCTCGGATTCGGGTTGTTCTATCCACCTCCAGTGCTTTCGCCAGACGTCCTTCATGTTTCTCCCTTTCCTCCTCAACCTTTGGAACTGCGCTGGAAAACGATGTCGTATACAGCGGCGCATTCGTTCCAGATCCAGTCAAGCCGCCGCGACCATTTGAGACCCCAACGCTCACAGGGGCAATTCCGCCGACAGTCCAGACAGATCCGAGACTGACCTACTACTTATTAGTCGTCGTAAATAAGGTTAGTAATATCTACAAGGCCGATAAACAACATTATCGTCTAGCTAGACTGTCGAGCTCGTTGCCTGGGACTTCTCGATTAATGTCACTTAATCCAACGTACCTGACGCTCTCCAGTGCTGACATTTGAGTCTCGGCGGAATGTAAGGGTGCTCGCATCTGCTACGTCAGTGCCGACTTCAGAACTGGTACGAATTTGGCTTCTCACCACCAGGGCGAGCTGAAGTAGAGTTTCTTCTGTGTCCAATGGCTGGCGGTGCGGGCGTCGTAAAGCTGCGACGGGCACTGAAAGCATCCGGACTAACACTGTCGTTTCTCAGAAGCCTCTCATGCGGAGAAAGCTTGTTTGCGTCTTTGTTGATACGAAACTTCTGAACGGCGGAGTCGAGAGTATCGACGGAGGCGATGAATCTGTCGGGAGATCTAAGAGAGTTACTGGATTGCTTCATGCTCGAGCTACTGTCGAGTGATTTCAGAGATGGCCTCGGATGCAGCTTCGTTGGACCGCCACCCTTTGAGGTAAGTCTTGTCGGCATCGTGCACATTCCAAGTGGCCACCTTCTGCAGCTGAGTCTGGCGAGGAAGTCCTCGTACTCGGACGAGTCAGATGAGCCAGAGGAGCCGCCGTCCTGAAGAGAGGAAATGCTGGAGCCATTCGGGATAGGAGTAGCATTGTGAATAGCCGAGAGTTGTCCAATGGCCCAATCGGTCGTGCCCAAGTCCAATTCCGGAGCATCTCTCATAACCACATCACCGTCGCCCAAGGTTGTAGCAGTGTCATATCCGGAATCTTCGTCAAAGACTGGGCAATTGGTCTCTCCTCGATGCACTTCGGGGCGTGTGAACGCCATTTTCGATTGGCCCATTCGAAAACCAGTTAATATCGAAACAGCTTAGTCCGCTCGAAACGCTCAACGATATGAAAAGAACGAGGCGAAAGAGTGACTTGTAAAGAAGAAGAAGTTGCGTTAACGATTGAGGTGGTCCTGGATTGAACAGGCTCCGTGTAAAGAAAGGCACAACTTGGAGAGGTTGTAAAGAAGTCCACCGGTTTAGCTGGACCAACTGAAGATGCAATGATCTCAGTATAACTAATGCTGCTGTTAATGATGGTTAGTATTGAATACTGCGAGCCTGACGAGAAGACTGCTCAGGAGGAGAGAGAAGGAAGAAGTGAGAAGGAAGAAGAGAAATATAAGTAATGGCGATGAAAACCCAGCCTCCGCCACCGGAGACGGAGATTGCTCCTTATTGTCCTAGTACGTAAGTGTGTATAAATGAAGGAAGGATGGAAGGAGGGGAGGAGTTGTCGAAGGCAAGGACTCGAGGAGTGTAAACATTGTCGGTCGTCGGTCGTCGGTCGTGGCTTATCTCTTATCTCTTATCTGATCGTGGTTGGCCCCGCCGACGTCAGTTAAGTTCACTGGCTGTCGCGAATCTCCCAGGTAGCATCTTGCATCGTGGGTGGTCAGCAGCCTCGGCTTGCCTTTGCCAAACACAACAAATATAAACACAAAGATGGCCAGCGTACGAGTTATCACTCCTCTTGTTGTATAGACAGTCGCTGATTGCTTGCCCAGCACGGCGTCCCCCGCATTGCAGAAGCACCGGCCAAGACGCAGGCCGAGCGCGACGAAGAGCTCGAGAAGATAGAAAAGTACCGGGCACTTGTTGACCTCATTCATTCCAAGGTAAGTCAGGCGCTTGTGGGAAACTTGTAAACAATGTGCTAACCGGCTTAGATAGAAACAGGCGAATACACACCCGAGGTCCTCGCCTTAACCTCGAAACTCCTCACAAAGAATCCCGAATACCACACAATATGGAACATCCGGCGGCGCCTCTTGCTCGCAAACTCATTGGCATCCTCCGAATCTGCCAAATCCTTGGATGCGTCATCGCCATTGAAGTCCTCACACAATTTCTCGCAGACCGACACCTCTACACTTCCTTCCGAAACATCATCCTCCTCTACCTCAACTCCGCGCACGGACTCACACGCGATCCAGCAAAACCAAAGCCGCCCGAGAACTGGGAGCAATGGTACAATTCTTGAAGCGCTGAAGACAGACCTGGTATTCTTAGTACCTTTGCTTAAGAAATGGCCAAAGTGCTATTGGATCTGGAACCACAGAATATGGCTTCTGCAACAAGCGACGAAGTTACTGGAAGTCCCTGTGGCACGGAAGTTCTGGAGTGAAGAGTTGGCACTGTGTAGCATGATGCTTGTACGTGACAGCAGAAACTTCCATGGCTGGGGATATCGCAGAATGGTAGTGGAGCAGCTGGAAAGCCCAGCACTCCAAGGCAAGAGCATGGCAGAGGAGGAGTTTTCATACACAACCAAAATGGTGAATGCCAACCTCTCGAACTTCTCTGCCTGGCACAATAGAAGCCAGCTTATTCCACGACTGCTGGAAGAGAGAGGTGCGACCCACGCAGAACGGTTGGCATTCTGTGACGAAGAGTTTGACACAATGCGCAACGCCCTTTGGACGGATGCAAGTGACCAGTCGCTCTGGTTCTATCACCAGTTCCTGATGATTACCCTCCTTGATCCTTCGGCTACAATCATTCCAGACCTAACAATTGAGGACAGGCACAAGTATGCTACGCAACAGATAGAAGACCTGAACGAGATGCTCGATGGCGAAGAGAACGCCAAATGGGTATACAATGGTCTACTCGAGTATACTCTCATGATATTCAAAATGTTGAGGAGGGAGCCCACCACAGAGGCGACTGGGAATATGGAGACATGGCTAAAGGAGCTGATAAGGTTAGACCCCCTCAGAAAAGGTAGGTGGCAAGCCAAAGAAGAATGGCTCCTCATGTAGGTAACAAAATATACCCATTTGATATCATATCGGACTTAGTAGCCACTTTTCCCGGTCTGACTTGGCCCGCTGTCCCTGCCGTATGCGGCTATTTCGTTCCTGCTTCTAGCATGAATTGGAAGGGTCAGCCATTTATCGCGGCACGTTACCTTCCCAGGCTACAGGATGACACAGGCAATACCTCGCAAATTCACACTGCATTCATTCAGAGCTGAATCAATTAAGCTCGACACTATAGTCAATAGTCACTCGTTTTGGTTATTTCGAATATCACTACCCACCATGCACATCCTCACCCTCACCATCGCCCTCTTCCCCCCACTCGTCTCCTCCCACCGCATCCACTACCGCCCCTACCCCCGCATCCCCTACATCGGCGACATCTTTGGGCACCCTCCCTTCCTCAACCTAAATTACTACTACCCGCTCATCGCACCCCACCGCGTCCGCACCACCTTCTCCACTGGTCTCTGGCCAGGAAACTTCCCCATTCGGCCCTCCAGCATTTATGAGTGCCAGCCCGACTCCGATCAAGCCTTTGCGCCGAGGTGCTATACCTGCCATAACCCCTCTATACCGCAAGAGATGAAGACGCCAGAGGGTATACATGGGTGGGAAGTGCAGTGGATCAATAGCTACGAGAGTGGTACGGATTGTGATGCGAATACTGGCCTCGCGACGGAAGCTCTGCACTGGGGTGCATGGCAGCATAACTGCTGGTCTAAATCCGCAAGTGTTACCGAGCACTATGAAGCTGGGCACATTCGAGATGGACCCAACCGAACAACGGAGGTATGGCCGTGGGCAGTGACGCATGTGGCGTGGAATGCGGACGCGTTGTATTGGAGGAGGGTGACATTGTTGCAGCTTAGTAGCCACTGTTTGACGTTGAATCGGAATATTAGGGGGTTGTGGGAGGAGAAAAGTAAGGACTTGCAAGGGATGAGTGGAAGCGGTTATAAGACGGATGAGCTGTGGGTGAAGATGGGTCAGCGGGAAGCGAGGTTCTGGGTTGATAGCTGGCCGATCAGGGAGCAGATGAGGGAGCTTGAGAAGTTGGTGCCTATATACTTTATGGCTAGGGTGAAACGGGAGAAGATTGATTTTAAGTGGAATGGGATGGGAAATGTGCCAGTTTAAGGGTGCTGGATGTATATCCCCACTCTTGGACGAACTTTTAAAAAGATCTCGCTATGGCTATCATTGTTCAGGCGGTTTCCGCTGGATCTCAGCTACCCGCTGTACAGTAGTCGTGAGTTGCTCCAATGTTCAAGTGTGGCCGAAATGGTTTTCGTCAGTTGCTTGTTCAGCGTGCAACCCAAGACCAAGAGAGCTCAGCTGGCGAACATTCTATCTTTCTTGCGTTGATGTTCGAAGGTAGCCATGTTAAGCAGCTATCAAATGTTAAGGAGGAAATGCATACTGGTGTATATCATTGCTGAATTGGCTCATCGCTCGTATGTGTTGACGCAAAGAAAAGATAGTCAGAAAGACCAAGTCAACGCTAGCGCTCCTCCCTAGAAGACTCGTTGTGAGCCCCATTATGCAGAAAGAATCATCACTCCGCCTTCTGACACAACGCAGGGCAACACAGAAGTCCATTCCACGTAAGTTCGGAAATCTATGTGCTCTATTGTGCCGAAAGCCGTCATCGTATCGTAACACCACCATACTCTCCCCATCTCCTGCGTGCCATCCGTCATTCAAGGTACCTCTAAACCGTGCTACTTCTTAGCACCAGACGTCATTTTTTTGAAGCTCCCGTCTTATCAAGTACTCGCCTAGAAGAAGAACCAGCCAATCAAGAAACTCAACAACGACAAGATGGCAACAATATGCACTGGCACACCTTCCGCAACGCCTCTCTGCATAGTCGCCTGAACCGCCGCTGGCACATCGTCAACTCCGAGTTGGTTGACAGCACCAGCAACGCTCTTCCTCATTCTCAGACCACTGTCCTCTGCGCGTTGAGCGAGTTGTGCTCTTGCCTCAGCAAGCTGCATCTTGAGTTCCTCCACGCTGTTTGCGGTAGCCGCAGCCTTGAGGGTCTCGACGACACTGCCTCTTGGCTCGGAATCGTGTCCCGGGGCAGTGTATGCTTGCGATGCGGTATCGTCGGAAGTGACAGTTGCAGGACGAGTATCGGTGAAAGGCTTATTCATGCCGGAATCCTTCGCCATGGTTGTGTCTGGGGTGACTGGACGATGGGCGGCGGGTGATTGGAATCCTTGGTCCCCAGATGGTGTATCGGCCCACTGTTATGAAATTAGCAAGGCCCTCGTGAGCAGACCACCTCTTTACCACAAAGCGAAGCAAGGCAGGAGCAGGACCACAATACGTACGACGCTGTTGGCGTTGACAGAGTTTCTAAGTGGGGTTCCCTCCAGAGCACGATGGCTCAAAGATCCAGCAGCAGTTGGCACAGAAGCTCCTTCAGCGAGGAACCACACAAACAGCTTCTTCTGGTAGATCCTGCGCTTCAATGCCTCCTCCGACCACTGCTTGAAGACGGTATCGGCTGGCTCCGGCTTCTCCCCTGGTGCAACGCTGGCCGCAGCTGGTTGGTCGGACTTTGGGATAAGGACAAACTGAAGCAGGAACTTGTCTGGCTTCTCAGATCCGGTCAAGTCCTGAAGAGTAACTGAAAGCATTATCAGTAAGCTGTGGTGATGGCATGTGAAGGCACAGTCTTACCAGTAATCTGGCGCGTCTCTCCTGACAATATATCTCCGCTTGGCTTCTGAACAGTGTAACTGCGCCCGTTAGTCCCGAATCTTATATTTGTATATCAAAGACTACCGTACCCGTCTTGCTTTGTTGTCTTGACCTGTAACCCCCTTGTTAGCATGCGATCCTTCTAAATGGACTACGCAGGTTCTCATACCTTGAAAGCGAGCATCAGGTTTGGGTTGGTGTTCTTGTTTGTGATGAACATGAGCTGCTGCATTCTCTTCTTCAGTGGGCCTGTTGCATTCGTCAGCTTGCATCCCTTTATCGGCGCAAAGAGGCACACATACGGTGGAACACCAGCTCATTTGGGCTGATCTCAACCTCATCTACTCCAGGCGCAACGACATCTTGCGGATCGAATCTGTACGACATGGTTGCGGTAATGTATGGTCGCTGCTTGGCTGTCTGAGATTGAATATACGTGGTCGAAGGTTGTTGTGGGAAGCTCCTATAACACCTCTGGCTTGGTGGCTTGGTATAGACGCGACAGGCACGGTGACGTTCGAAGAACAGGAGGTTGGCGAAGAGTGGTTGGTGAGCTGAAAGGCGATAAATTGCTTGTGGAGCGGTCTTATTTATTGCGCTTAGTCGAGTACAAAGCAATTGAGTTTTTGCAAATTATTAAATGTCTAGTACGGAACAGTGTTTCCAATTGTTGGTGAGGTTGCCCAGTACGAATGACATGAGGGCCGCCGATGCGACAGCCTAACATCGCTAAGCGAGAGCCTTATGACGCCCGAACCATCAAGGTCAGTTTGGCATGTTTGCTCTGTTTGAGAGCTGAGAGCTAACCCGCCGGGTCATAACTCTTCTGCCGCTCCACTTCTGTCTGCTTCTATTCACAACTCAGTAAGATACCCATTCGCGAATTCACTGAACTATAGCTGTACAAGTCTTATCTATATGGAAATCGCCTTGCATCAACTCTAGTCCTTCTCTACCACTCAACAATCAGCACACTTTTGAAGCTCAACCTTAGCTACACAACTTCATCATGACTCCTTCCGACCTGAACCAGTTAATCGAGTTTGGCTTTCCGAAACAGCGGGCAGAGGTTGCGCTCAAGAAATCTGGCAACAGTAAGTCACCATAATTTCAGCTGACATAGTAGCTTTGGGGTGGCCAGATAGCTTACTTCTGTACTAGTCCAAGGCGCCCTCGACTGGCTGAGCTGCAACGAGAACAAAACCGACGAAGAGATCCAGGCCGAGACTTCTAGCAAAAGTGCAGATAATGGCGACGACGATGCCACGGCCGAGCCACCAGCACTGAAGGACGGCGAGGTTGCCAATTCCCTGGTCTGCGATGACTGTGGTAAGAGGTTTCGCTCCAATGCACAAGCAGAGTTCCACGCGATCAAGAGGTACGAGCTGATTACCCTCAACAACATGAAGTAGTCGCTAATATTTGATACAGTGGCCATCAAGAGTTCTCACAATCCACCGAGGAGATCGCACCATTGACCGAGGAGGAGAAGAAAACGAAGCTCGTCGAGTTGAGGACTAAGGCAGCTGAGAGAAATGTATTGAAGGCCAAGCAAGATAAGGAAGAAGAAAAGAAGAACGCAAAGATTGCCGCAAAATCGACTCGCGAAATACAAGATGCTAAGGAGGAGTTGGCGAAGAAGGAGCAGATCAACGAGGCGAAGAAGAAGCGTGCAGAGAAGCTTGCGGATATCGAGGCTAAGAAGCGCATCAAGGAGAAGATTGAGGCGGATAAGGAGGAGCGCAGGTTGAAAGCTGAGAAGTTGAAGGCGGAGAGAGAGGGAAGAGCTATGCCGATGGGTGACCCAACTGCAATGGCTGCGCAAGAGGCGCAGGCTGCAGCACCTCAGAAGAGGCAGGCGAAGGACTTTGTTGATGCAAGGTTAAGATTGCAAACTCCGCAAGGACCTGTGACGAAGACCTTTCTGGCTGAGACGACCTTGTTTGAGGTTGCAGAGACACTCAATAACGACGCTCAGGATGATTTCCAGGTGGACAGCTTTACGCAGACATTCCCGAAGAAGACGTACAACCGCGAGGATTTTGGAATGACATTGAAGGAGGCTGGTCAAGTACCAAGTGGTGTCTTGGTTGTCAAGTTCGCCCAGGTAGGTTGATCTTAGGCACTAGGGAGTGATAAGTGACACCGCGCTGGTGCGCGATGTATCTTAGCATGAGAAGTGGCCTTTATACAGGCATCTGTACCTTGAGAAGGCCTGATAACCCCCGGTGAGCACGGATAAATAAGATTAAAGAGAGCCCAACAGATGACCTCCAGTCATACATTGCCCGGGTTCCTCCGATGGGGACTCGCATGGTCTGATGATATCAGGTAACAAAATGCCTAGGTAGATAGGCACGTGTAGACAAATGGCTAGCATTGGCGAATAATAGGATGGGCGAATTACAAAACTGCCACCTTTTGTTTGAAAATAGACTCGACTGCCACCTTAAGCAAAATATTTTCACAACTGCCACCTTTACGCACTCGCCGCCTGTAACACTAGGTTCTCTACAACATGTTAAGCCCCATCTCAAGCCTTATCGACGCCCTGAGCCGCACTGTTCCTTCAAATTGAAGGTCGTTGCCAGCTTCGAGGAACAACACCGACTCCAGCACAGAACGCAACAACCACAACGTATAAACTGTTCACAACCAAGAAGGAATAACAAGGAGCTGCTGGTAAACCAATCATAAGCCAGTGACTAGTTTAAGCCATTGAATACGGCGGCGTACTGCTTAACAACATTTTGGTGGCAGTTTTGTAATTTCCTCTATTAAGATTCATGATCTTGTACTTACAGCAAGTTACAGGAAACTGTATACAATCCGGAAAGCTCTGCTAAAGTCGAGCCTATACCAATCGGTTTTCAAAGTCAATAAGGCTCGCTGGAATGATGATCAAAAATAGGCGAAGTGAAACATATATCATTGTGGTATTACGCCATCCTTCTCCGCCCAACGCCTAGCGCGATCCATATGCTGAACAAATTTTACCAACCATCTTCGCTTGCAACGAATTTACTCCTTAGTAGCACCCTTCTTTGCAAACCTGCCCAACGCAGGCCCAAGGTTCGTCTCCGCTTTCTTGATGGCCTTCTGGGTCTCACTCTTCCTCAACTCCATAATCTTCAACTTCTTCTCATCAATGATATTCTTGCCTCCCTTCTTCCTCAGATATTTCCTCAAACTCGAGTTCTTGCCTCTACCTCTGTTCTTCACATCCGCCAGCAGGTCTTCTGGCTTCTTATCCAGATCCTTCTCCGCCTTCCTCTGTGCCGCCGTCAACAAATCCAGGTTACCGATGTACTCTGGGTTGAGCGAGATCATCTCTGGCTGCAACTTGTTGAGCAAGCTTCTGACCTCGCCCTCCTGTCTCTGCTTCGTGTTCTCGTATGGGTTGATCTCCAATGCATCGTAGTTGGCCTCCCCAGCTCCCGGAACAATTATGCTCGAGAATCCCTTGTCGTGTGACACACCCAAGATGTCTTCAAATGGGCACCACCTAACGCGCTCGATCCTCTTGCCCTCGCCTCCCCATGCCATGTAAGGACTCTGAATCTTTTCTTGGTCCAGGCTGTGCTTTGTGAAGAGACCACGCCAGATCGAGGTCTGAGTACCCCAACCAACTGCTGTCAGGCCAGTGTCGGAAATAGCGACTGAAGACGCAGGTTGGCGAGTGAAGTATGAGTTAACCTCCTTAAACATGCGGATATCCCAGACGGACATCTTCATATCCTGACCAGTTGACACCATGTAGCGACCTTCTCTGTCAATATCCAGTGCTCTGACCGGTCCTCTGTGCGCTAACAGCTTAACAAGTGGCGTGGTGGAGTTAGGCGACCAAAGTGTGACTGAGCCGTTTTGGTGTCCCATGTGTAAGATAGCGTTCTGTGGGTTCTGGGTGAGAGCTGTTGGAGAGCCCATCTTGGTCGGCATCTCGATAACCATTTGTCCAGTCGAGATATCTTGGTACTTCAAGTAACCCGCATTTCCAACCGTGGCGAGCAAGTAGTGATATGGTAAGAACTCCATGTTGGTGACCTCGATGTGCTTTTTTAAGACGTGGATCTCCACACCTTGGGAGTCGTAAATATAAACGTATTTCTTCTGTGCCACAGCAAACATCTGGTTGTTGTGTAACCACTTCGCATCCCTCACAGTCTCGCCCAATTGCAGCTCGCATCCCAGCTTGCCATCTCTCCAATCCATCGTCGCGATATGTCCCTTCCTGCCTGCTAACAAGAGGTCTCTTCCGTTTCTGGTGTAGTCACACTTGTATGGTCCGAGGTCGTTGAGCTTCAACTCGAAGCCCTTCTTTGCCGTCTCGAGCGCAACGTCGTTTCTGATATCGCTTTGGCGCACTTTGTATGTCCGCTCAAGCTCGGTTTCTGGCTCAAGGAATCCTCCCTCGTTCTCCAGCAGAATCTCCGCGTCCTTTGCCTTCAATGTCGCATCCTTGTACTTGTTCTCTAAGCTGCGCATGTTCGCCCTCAACTTCTTATCATTGATTCCCTTCACGGGAACTTTCTTTCCACGGCCATAGTCGCGTTGCGCCTCCTGGCGCCTTTTTAATTGCGACTCCTGGTCCTTCTTGACGAGAGCTTGTCCCCTAGCATGGCGAATAGGGCCAGCGCCCGTCGCATCGACCTTGGTGACAGTGGCGTCGATGGTATCTATGACTTCGGACATGTTTGTATATTTGGTGTTGTGTCCTAGGCGAGTCTCGTCGTCGTGCCTCGATCGAGAAGGCTGAGGGAACTTTTTTGATGGCCGCCAAGAACCGTTAAAGATCTAATCTGCTTATCGATGGTCTTATCGCAATGCAGAAACACGCCCGCACAGATAATTATTTTTCAGAAAGACCAGCGCCCCTCACTTGGGTATCAACCACTATACCGATTATTTTTGTGAAATCTTGCGAATAGATTCACCAGCGAAGACAAATTTAACTCACAAGTTTTCAGCCGGAGGAGCGGCAAAACCGCCAAGATGCCCCCACAAGTCGGACATTCGCACAGAAACACCACCAAGGTTTCGCACAAGCCGTTCAAGGCTCGTAAAGCGACCAAGGGTGCGCTGAAGGAGATTTTGAAGGGTATATTTCGGAATGCTGCAGGTTGAGCTTCTGAGCCTCAGCTAATCACTTTCCAGGCAAGGTCGAAAATGGCGAGAACAGGCGCAAGTCCCCACACCAGCAAATGATGTCGAAATTCGATCGCCGCAACCAGGCGCGCCAGAAGCAGCTCACCAAGCACAAGGAGCATATGTGCGACAGCAGCATTTTTACCGGACGCAATGCCGCACCGAGAATCGTCGCAGTTGTGCCGCTCTGCAAAGACTCCGACGCTGCAGATGCTGTCAAGAAGTTGAGCGCATCGCTCGACATTGAGGATGTTGAGGTCCCAGTCGAGGGCATCGTCACTACCCACGTTGACAGATTCAAGCAGAAGATTCAGTATATCGTTCTCAACCACAAAGATCAGGTTGGGTGCATGGATGCCTGCAGAGTTGCGGATTTCGTTATCGTCATTCTGAGCACCGAGGAGGAGGTTGACGAGGGGGGCGAGCTTATTCTGCGCAGCATTGAGAGCCAGGGACTCTCCACCCTCGTTACCGTTGTGCAGCACCTCGACAGAGTTGAGCCACCAAAGCGCAGAGGACAGGTCCAGCAGAGTCTTAAGAGCTATATCACACATTTCCACCCAGAGCAGGAGAAGGTCCACAGCTTGGACAGCAGACAGGAATGCGCCAACTTGATGCGCTCGCTGTGTACAACTTCTCCAAAGGGTGTTAGGTGGCGCGAGGACAGGAGTTGGATGCTGGTTGAGGATGTGGAATGGCCAGAGAACGAGGGCGAGGATGTTGTGCTTACCGGAACCCTGCGTGGAAGAGGCCTCAAGTCGGATAGATTGGTTCAAGTTGGCGACTGGGGTGATTTCCAGATCAGCAAGGTTACTAAAGCAGTCGCACCAAAGAAGGGTGGACAGGATATGGCTATGGATGGAGAGGTCGAGCAGGCTTTGGACGAGCCAACTGAGGATCAAGATGATCTTAACGAGCTCGCTCCGGAAGAGGTTATGATGGATTTTGATGCCGTTTCTCATGCCGGAACCGAGAAGCGTGGTGTTCTTTTGGACGACCACCACTACTTCTCAGACGATGAGACACATCTTCCGGCCGCACCAAGGCGCCTGCCAAAGGGAACTTCTTCTTACCAGGCCGCCTGGTTTTTGGGAGACAAGGTTTCCGACGATGGATCCGATTTCGAGGATGTTATGGATGACGAGGAGGAGATGATGGATACTCCAGCTCTCCCTATGGATGGAGCCGAAGGAATGGCACCACGCGAGCCAACTGAATACGAGAAATCGGAGTACCCACAGTCTGAGATGTTCATGGACCGCGCTGCAGAGGAGGAGATGGAGCAGCTTGCCGCTTTCCGTAAGCGCAAGGGTAACGAGGCAGATGACGATTTGGAGTTCCCAGATGAGATCGAGTTGGCACCAAACGTGCTCGCCCGTGAGCGCCTTCTTAGATACAGAGGTCTTAAGTCGCTGAGATCCTCCAGATGGGAGGAGGATGAGGATCGTGCACATGAGCCAGAGGACTGGCGCAGATTGTTGCAGATCCAAGACTACAACTCTTCCAAGACCTCTGCCATCAGAGAGACCCTCATTGGTGGTGTCCCAGCTGGCACTAGAGTCCACGTCCACCTCCGCAACGTGCCACTCTCCAAGGCTAGCTACAGCCCGGCCAAGCCACTTACCATGTTCTCCCTCCTCCGCCACGAGCACAAGCGCACCGTGCTCAACTTCAAGATCACCCTCTCCTCCGACTATCCAGAGCCAATCCGCTCCAAGACTGAGATGGTCATCCAGGTTGGACCAAGAAGACTTGTTATCAAGCCAGTCTTCTCTGCGCTGGGGAACTCCCAAAACAGCGTTCACAAGTTCGACCGCTTCTTGCATCCAGGTCGTTCGGCCGTTGCCACCTTCATCGGCCCACTTACCTGGGGCGCCGTCCCAGTACTCTTCTTCCGCCGTCCAACCGCAGAGGAGAAGGAAGCTTTCCCATCTACCAACTCCATCCCACTCAATCTCATCGCCACCGGAACCGCCATGCCACCATCCTCGCAACGCGTCATTGCCAAGCGTATCATCGTCACTGGTCACCCATACAAGATCCACAAGAAGCTTGTCACCATCAGATACATGTTCTTCAACAGGGAAGATGTTGAGTGGTTCAAGGCATTGCAGCTTTGGACCAAGAGGGGTCGTTCTGGTTACATCAAGGAGTCTTTGGGTACGCACGGATACTTCAAGGCCACCTTTGATGGCAAGATTAATCCACAGGATTCTGTTGGTGTGTCCATGTATAAGCGTGTCTGGCCAAGAGATTCGAGGCCTTGGAGAGGTGTTGAGGATGTGCCTGAATTGGTTGAGGGTCTAGAGCACATGCATGTTGCTGATGAGATGAACTAAGAAAAAGCTTAGCCGGGCGGTATGAGAAAGGATACCAATTTATGAGGCGTTTAGGCATATTGGGTCGCACTAGTTTACATTACATGATCAGAAGCATTTTATTTTAGCCTCATCATCTATTTATTCGCGAAAACATCCCTTTGACCTCGCTCGTACTGATGTTGGTGGTGCTCCCTTAACTAGCCGGCTCTTTAACAGGTAATTATCCACTCTCAACGCGGCCGCTGTCTTTCAATACTCGTACACATAACTCTTACAACAGCATCGCCGCCCCCGCCAGCGCTACAGTGAGGCCTTCAACCGCACGAACAGCGGGGGCAGCGCCTTCAGAGCCCGTAGGCACCGGCGCGTCAGCAGAAGCTGAGACCGAAGTCTCGGTGTGAGTCTGTCCAGCGAACTGGCCCGCACCAGTGTTTGGAGTCGCCATAGTCCTCTCGTCCGCCCCGTCAGTCATTGTTGGTGAGCCTGTAGGTGAATAATACGATGACGCAGTCCTAGTGACGCCGTCAACCGTCTGAGTATTCCACTCATGCTCGGTCGAAGTGAAGTAATTGTTAGCCGCCGTCTCGGACGCATTGCGAATAATCGCCGTATAGCCGCGCTCGTCCTCCTTGTAGTCTCCTGCTTCTACGCCCTCTGGAAAACGTATTTCTAACCCCTTAATACTGTTCTTGGGATACTGGTCGCAGTACGAAGCCTCAACTTTCTCCCAAAGAGAATACGTCTCCTTCGAGACCGGCCACCCATACCACTCGTAACAATTCAAGCAGCCTTCTATGAAGGCAAAAACATCGTTTGCGCAGATGGAATACTGCTCAATGGTGTGATCGTCAAAATTCGTCTCGTTCCCTAAGCTGTCGGCAAGGATATATTCAGCTTTGTTACAAGGAAGGTCGAAGGTGTCGAGGAGACTGTACTTTCCTCATGGTGGGAAGGAGTGTCGCTTTTCTATCGTGCTGGCGTCGAGTTGCCCAATGTCGCCGTAGCAGTACTTCACGATATCGCTGGGAACTTTGTCGTTGGAGTTGAACGGGTCCAGGGCGCGGAAGTTCATCGCGCTTGCTGTGGACGCGAGAATGGCCGTCGCCATGGTGGTTGACCTCATTTTGACAGGTGAAGAGCTTACAAACGTTCGTCGCACCAAAACTGACTGGGCAGGATGCACGGGATAGAGCTGAAAGAGTGACTGAAGGAGAGGCTCGTACTTACGAACTTCGTCCCTTTAAGTATTGTCTTCATCTCCACTAGCGCCGGCGAACGAAAGCAGTTAGACATAAACATGGGATGAAGTGCCAGCATGAGTAGAGTGCTGGTAACGAAGATCCGTCTTCTGAGACGGCCAGCGAGGTAAGACAACAGGCATCGCACCGAGATGGAGGAGTCTGCCGTACCGCTCCAGCAACGTTTTATGGACGTTTGTGCTTAGACATCATCATGTCTGTATATGTGGTGTTAAGGCGTTCTCCAGTGTTGGCCCAGGACAGCCACAAGATCTAATCTTATCACATCATATCAGATCTCCGCTGGGCCTTTTTTTCAGGTCCCGCACGAATTGACAGGGAAAAGTGGAAGCTGCCAAAAGAACCGATAGCTTCTGTAGTGCAAAAAGTGCGTTTGAATGTAACACACAACGTAGCCAGAACCATCTTAATTTACTACCTTATGCACGTGAAAAGGAAGCCTTGAAGGTGGCAAAGCGATCCCCCGCAAAAAGCATCCCACTTCGCCTCGTAAACACTCCACTGCGGAGTAGCTTCAGGGGTCCGTCCCTGCAGGGCTACAAGATATTCTGGGCGCCGGGGTTTATCACAAAAGTCGCCCCTCTGAGCTTCCTCCCTCCACCAACAACAACATCTCGACAATCGATCATTCGCGATCGATTTCGAGCATCTATCACCTAAAATGGCACCGCCATCAGCAACGGCAACTGTCACGGCCAGCGAGCCACATCAGAATGGCAACGCAGACATCAAGCTCAGAGCTTCAACGACCGATAAGACAACTAGCAAGTTGGAAGCAGTGGAGACGCCGGAGGAGGGGTATGAGCATTTCTTCTGGACATACACCGAGGAGCCGCATAGAACGAGACGTATGGCTATTATCAAGGCACACCCGGAGGTATATTACTTCTACTATCCATGCTTGAAGTCCTCGAGCTAAGTAAAGGGAAACTAGGTCACGAAGCTCTGCGGTCCTGAACCTTTGACGAAGTACATCTGCGCTGGCGTCGTAAGCCTCCAAATAATATGCGCATACCTACTCAGAGATACGCCATTCTTCTCATGGACATTCTTCCTCACAGCCTATATTATCGGCGCAACAGCCAACCAGAACTGTTTCCTGTCCATCCACGAAATCTCCCATAACCTCGCCTTCCGCTCTCCATTCGCCAACAGAATGCTCGCCATCTTCGTTAACCTTCCAATCGGCATTCCATACTCTGCCTCTTTCCGCCCATACCATTTGACACACCACAAGTCTTTGGGCGTTGACGGTCTCGACGTCGACCTTCCTACCGCACTGGAAGTTGTCTTCCTCGACTCCATCCTTGGAAAGGCATTCTTTTGCACCTTCCAAATTCTCTTCTACGCTCTTCGCCCAATGATGGTTTACGCCGTGGATATCACCAAGATCCACCTCTTCAACATCTTTGTCCAAGTTGTTTTCAACACGATATTGGTCAAGACCTGCGGCTGGAACTCCCTCCTCTACCTCATCTTCTCCTCGTTCCTCGCCGGATCTCTTCACCCATGCGCCGGTCACTTTATCGCCGAACACTACGTCTTCGGCAACTTGTCCTCTGCCGAGCACGCCACTGCCGCGGCCAGACGCCCAGATACTATTCTCGAGACTCCGGTCCCAGAGACTTATTCTTACTACGGCATCCTCAACTTGTTCACCTGGAACGTCGGATTTCACAACGAGCACCACGATTTCCCAGCCGTGGCATGGAGCAAATTGCCACAGGTGTACGAATTGGCCAAGGAGTTTTATGAGCCGTTACCAAGACATGAGAGCTGGGTGTATGTTATTTGGCAGTTTATGCTTGATCCAGCTGTTGGAATGAGCTGTAGAGTCAAGCGCAAGGAGGGTGGAAGGAAGGTGGGAGGTGCTGTGAATGGAGAGAAGAAGAACTTTGTGCCTGGGACTGGAGCTGGTATGGCTGGTTCTGGAAAGCCGTCGGATTCCGGGTGGACTGAGGAGGAGATTCAGTCTTGAGTTGATGGGATTTGCATGTGTATTAATGCACGGGCAGGCGTTTGGGTATATAGTAGAGAATGATAGACACGAGTATTTTTACTTAATCAATTCAAGCTGGCGAGAGCAGGCAGACGAACTGGGAGATGCTAACCGATTTTGCGCAAGTACAGGGATAAAAACCTCGATGTACATCTCAATTTAACAATGGAGGTCTGGAGAGATGGATGCTAATCGACTTCAGCGTTGGGCACGAAGTGCCTTGTAGTCGTGTGGTAACCGCTTAAACCGGCGGTTTAACCTAGCCGCGAGATCTAAAGAATAAACCTAACCTTTGAGGTTAGAACCGGTTAATAGCCGAGCTGACCAAGACTCAATAATGGGTGCTTAAAAGAGTTTGTTTTACTTACTACTCACATCACAGAGTTCCAAAAATTGATATTCCCAGGCGAAATTGATTAAACCATTAGACAATCAAAGCTTGAAAAGGTTAGTAGGGGTCCGGCTGTCACTAGCTGTGTCAATGCACTTAAACAGCTAAATTAGGTTTAAGCGAGCTCACGTGCAGAAATAACTGGCATTGACCTAACCGTGACGGTTATAACCTTCAGACTTGGGCTAACCGTGTAACCTAATCTCGACATGCCCAAAACCGAACTGGTTTCAAACCGCCCAACTCGATCGATTTTTGCGTAAGCACCTGTATGAAGATTTCGTTTCACATCCCAGATCAAAATATTGAAAGTTGACTTCTCAGGTAGAACCTAACCGGTTTCGCTACAAGTGCTGGGACAAGATTTCAATGATAACTCAATAACTTACTCCTCAAGCCATACCGCCTGCGACATACAAAACCAACCGGTTTTTGTTCCAACGCCAGGATCAGGGTAGTTTATAACGCCAATATCCCTCCAACTCGAGGTATCTTCCGACCTTCCTTTGTGCACCTAAGAGAAATCCTCGCCCTTCTCCTCAATCGCATTCTTGATCTTAAGCAGGATCTTCGTCTTCCATCCATCCAGCTTGCTCATCTGATCATACTGGAACAACTTATCCGCAAACGCCTCGTTATCTCCGTTCTCCACAGCATCAGCAAGGTCCACCAAAAGCTGGTGCTCTCTCGTGCTGGCAAACGTTGCGTCCATATCTCTGTACTTGCCCAGCCCTCTGTTGACCGCCACCATATCGCCAGTTGCCAACAAACAAAGGCCAGCCTTCAAGAAGTAATCCTTCACACTCCATTTCATCAAGTTGTTCTGCACCGCCGAAGTCGCAACGCGCTCGTACGTCTCAATAGCCGGATACCAATCCTCCACCTCCGCTGCCAAGTCCGCAAACTCCAACCACGCCTTATTTGCCAGGGCGCCTGCATTATCGCTCTCAAACCACTCCGCGGTCGTCTTATAAGCCTCCATCGCCTTCTTCTTGTCCCCTAACTCGTTCTTATATATCTCGGCCAAGTTCTGTTGGTGTGTTGCGGCACGACGGAAGTTGCCTCGCGAGGTGTAGTGCATGATGGCGACGGAGAGACAGCGTGCGGCGTCGGGAGGAGAGACGGTGCGGTAGGTCTTAAAGGCTTCGAGGAGGGTGTTGGCTTGGTCGTCGGGCTCAGAGAGCTTGCTTAATTGGATGTCGGCGGCTTTCTCGAATGCTTGTCCTGCCTCCTTGTCTGGTCTCTGTGTTAGAAATCTTGCTTCGTGTGGGGAATAGCTGGATTAAGACGCACTAAGCTTCTGCATGCGAAATGAGTTTGCCGCTTGGGTATAGAGGTCTGCTGCATTCTCCCATTTCTCCATGCGCCCTCCAAAGAGTGAGAAGCCGCTACCGGCCGACGAGGCGGCTTTGTCTGCCTGTGATGTTGTTAATTACTGTTGTGTTGCGGTGATCTGGCAGGGTAAGCTATCATATTATCATGGTTAAGCTTACCTTTTGCAGGAGTTGGTTTGGATCTTGTGCCATCGCTGGTGATTTACGTTGTTTGAGCAATTTGCTGGAATGTTGTGAGGACTGAGAGAATCAAGGGTGATGCGTGATGGTTGTGTATTCGTTGTAAGTTGTAATAGGTTAGGTGGTGGAGGTCCAGCTGCGCGGCATCCCTGAGCTGTGACGCGGTGGCCTCGCACGTTGCGCTCGGCTTAAGTGGTGCCAGCCTCGAATTTCAGCCTTCTCTCCTCGACAACACCACTGGGTCGATGAAGTAGATCAACCTCATTCAGCATTAATTCGCACTATACTAACATACTACAGAGATTTTCACGTTTCCATAATGCCCTCATTAATACCTGCATCTGTCCGCGCGACCTTACGGGCTTCGAAATCCTCAAATTGCAGGAATCCAGCATTGTTCCGCTCCGTACGCTTAAACCCAGCTCAACATGGATGTCTCGTAAGAAGGACGTTTCGCGCATCACCAAGGTTCGCAGAGAACACATCTGCGGCTGAGACTCCATTACCAAGTACCATAAGACATATCAAGACGATATATCGGGGCAGAAAAGAGGATGCCCGAATTCAGCAAAGCAGAGCTGGTCGGAAAACTGCCTATGGAAAGGAGCCTAGTAAACAGGACGTACGGCATCCATCTGCTGCTAAGAACCAGAGAGACGACAGAGCTGCGGCAGGAAAAGGAGTTGACGCCGTTGTGTTACGACGTTATGCGAGGCAGGAGGCTAAGAGAATCGCAAAAGCATCTCCTGGAGAGCTTCAGGATATTGCAGAAGGAAAGCGGGGACAAAGAATTCCTTTGAGAAGCGTGATTACCAGTCCCGAAGAGTTGGACCAATATTTTGAGGAGCCATGTTGGAGCGTGGAAGACTTGCTGATACCAAGGTCGACGAGTGAGGCCGCGGATTCGTTGCCTGAAGTCTCCCAGAAGACCTTGCATCACCTTCTCAACTTGTCAGCTTTGCCATTACCGCAGACAGCTGCGCACGAATCAGCTATGCTAGCAACCTTGCGCTCACAGCTTCACTTCGTGCGTGAGGTCCAGTCGGTGGATACTACTGGCATCGAGCCATTATCGGCAATTAGGGAGGAAACCGAGGAGGCGGTAACTGAGAGGACGATTGGACTGGATACCCTGAGTGAAGATCTGAGCAAAGAGACGATCAAAGGAAGGATGAGACGGCCAAGAAGGGTCACACGAGAGGAAGATGGCCCAAAGGTGAAGGAGGGTGGGAATATAGAAAGTGATGGTGGCATGACCTGGCAGCCACTGAAGACGGCGCCGAAGACTCATGGCCAATATTTTGTTGTTGAAGCACAGAAGGCCGCGCCTCCTACTTAGTGGTATCGTTGCGGCTCAGGAATCTCAATGTAGCTAATTCTTGCTGTAATCGCCCAAACAGGTGAACAAGCACTCTGCGTTATTAATAACGGAAACTTATCTAATTGCCACTTTGCGGTCAGCGGTTTACCAAACTGCCAATTTGTGACTTTGCATTATCCAAATAGCCTTTCAAACCCTTTACGACAAATGTTTCTCCTGCTGACTGGTTTCTTGAGCAGTGCATTAGTGTCACAAATTATTAGCTTGAAGGCCAGGGTTATGTATGCTCTAAAACCGAGATGGAAGTGCTAGCGAGTACTGACAAGTTAGCAAGCCACTTTAGCATGAACTCTTGTCTTAAAGGATATAGCAACTTGGAAGTTGATATGCAAATTGAAATTTCGGATAGCCAACCAATTATTTAACCACCTGAGCATATGGTCTCGGCTCAAAAGAAACCACGAGAGCTTAAAAATTGATACTCGTAGTTCACGTAAGGCTACTAAAATAGGTGTGCATCTTGATGGTAGGTGCCGCGCAAACATGTATGCTGGAACTGCACACACTCAGCGAACATGCGGAGGCAGGTGATCAGTGAATGTAATCGTTCTTATTAAGTCGCAAAAATGACGGCTAGTATCAGTGCTACTGTCAGTCTTTTCCTTCATTACAAGTTGTAAGTCTGAAGCTCATTCTCGGTCCAGTCCCATAGCTTCTCTCCCAACTGATCATTTCTCGAGTTGGCACTCCTGCGACCCTCCTTCCCAACAGGATCATAGTAGCCGCCATTATGAATCTGCTCCCTCGGAGCAGTGCTAGCCCACAATTGATTCTTGGCACCCTCATCAACGCGGATGTAGATACCTCTCAGGAGGAAGAGACCGAGATCTCTAACCTTACGAACAACCCACATGTTCCCCAAGAATGGATCATACAACTGCGAATCAACCATACCTGGGTGAAGCGAGACAGTAAGAATCTGTGGGTAGCGCTTCGCCAACTGGCTGGCAAAGAAGAGGTTAGACAACTTCGAATGTCCATACCTCGCCCACGTGGTGTGCTTGGCCATATCCGTCTTCACCTCATCCAAAACCAATCCACCTGTCGGCGTGTACTGGTGCCCCGTCGAACTCAAAACAATGATCCTCACATCAGCACTCGGCTGCTCCTGCGTCTTCAATAGGGTCGGCATCAACAGCTTCGTCAAAAGCGCGTGACCAACATGGTTGGTGCCAAACTGGATCTCATAACCATCCTTGGTCAATCCGTTTGGCACAGCCATGATGCCAGCATTGAGCATGAGAATATCAAGTCTCTGCTCCTTGGCAACGAAAGTGCGAGCGGCATTTTGGACCGAGGAGAGATCGGCGAGATCGAGCTGAAGGAATTCGAGCTTGTCCTTGGCTGCAGGGTTCGCCGTGACAATCTCACCGATGGCTTTGCGGGCCTTTGATTCCGTGCGAGCGGCGAGGTAGATCTTGGTTGGGTTGTGTTGGGAGAGGACGCGGATGGACTCCTCACCTAGACCGGTATTGCCTGTGATTGCATTAGAACAGGGTACTGTGCGAGTGATTGGAGGACGAACCGCCGGTAACGAGGATGACCTTTCCATTGAGGTCTGGGATATCGGTATCCTCGTTGAAGTTAACGCCGCCTCCGAAACCGAACATTCTGACGAATTGCTGAGTAATTGCTTTCTTTGATAGGGGAGCTGTCAAAGTCGAGTAGATGCGTTCAAATAGCACTGAGATGGCAATTTATCGTGTCGTATGCATTGCAAATTCTTCAACAGATATAGCGAAGCTGCAAAATTTCACAGAAACAGTTGTCAATAGAGATGCTTGTACAGTGGCATCGAGCTCTAGACGAATGATGATATCATTGCTGCCGAGCTAAGAACGAACCCCTGTCTGCCCGAGCCCTTGACACATGTCAGCCAAAATATGGCATTTTGGTTTTGAAGAGCATGACACTGAGGGTATTAAAGATGTGGTATTGTGTTCCGTGGATAATAAGGGAATATATCTATGGTGCCTCACATCGCGATCGGCGTGCTGCGCCGTCGAGTTTTAAAAATAAGCTTATCCCACCCGACTCTGGCATGCTGACAGGTACCAAACCACCTGGGGACCCACCGGCTGCACATCAGGATCGTGGGAACGCGATCTGTCATTGATGTGATGCATAAAGGTAAAGTGGTAGACATATATGGCAGCTATTTACTTGTAGTTCCCATCCTCAAACTTTTCGGTATCATAAAAAGCGGCGGATATTGTGTTCCCAGCAAACATCCTCCCCGCAAGAGCATTCACCGCCCTCAAGGCACTCAATTGGCTCGTGAACTTGACAAACACGGTCGCGTTTTCACCTGCGTTTCTCCAAATTTTGACCCTCTCAACGTTTCCGTATTTCTCTCCACACTCCTCTCCGATCTCCTGAATTAAGCCCCCTTCATCGTCAACATCGTCCTCTCCGACCATGCCCTTCAAAATGACTACCTCGCTCATTGCTCCAAACTTCCCAGCATCGTTTTTAGAAGGCGTGTTGCGCTTGCCACCAACAATCTTGCCGGTTGCAGGGTTGGTAAAGCCGCCTCCTTCTGAGTCAGGCTTCTTCTTGCGTTTCTGTACTTGAACGTGTAGAGGATTGATGATACCGCTTCCGTCAGCACCGAGACCAGATCCCTTCGACCATCCATATTTGTTCATCAGCCGCTCTGCAAAGCCCTTCTGACCGGGTCTGTTCGTTCTCGGCTGCCCGCCCTGCTCCTCCACCTCCATCTCGTCATCTTCATCGACAAGTGCCTGTGTGAGTTCACTTTCGGAAGCAGGGATATCAGCAGGTGCAGCTGGAAAGCTGTAGCGTACTGGTGCTCGGGAAATGACGCCTACTGGTCCTTGTACAGGCGGTGGTGCTGCAGAGTATGATGACATTGTTCCTGGGGACAAGGTGTCACTTCCTGGAGTATGACCAGAAGCAATGCCCATCTCTTGGTTGAGTGCTAAGCGACGGGCAAAAGCGTCATCGCATGTCTTCAGATCCAGCATATCAGCTGGTGGAGGTGGCGGTGGTGCGTACGATGCGGGTGGTGCAAAGGAGGGCTGTGGGGCTAAAGAGAGTGGAGGTGCAAAAGCATTGTACGATGGTGGAGCGAATTGGTCTAATGTGGTTAGTATTTTGGGAAGCTCGTTGAATGAGAGACACATACTGCCCATACTAGGTCTAGCTGGCTCCTCGCTACTACCGCGATCATTGCTACGTCTACGTGACTTGCGATGCGCATAGAGTCTGTCTTTCCATTCTCTTATTTCGGCAGTACACTCATCACTATGCTTGTATTCTTCGTAGTTCGTGGGTCTAGTCGGGTCGTAATAGTCATCCCAGCTCTGCGGCGCAGCATATTCCTCTCTGTTCTTCTTACGACGCTTCTTTCCCCCTCTTTGTGGTTTGGGCCCACCACTGGCATAAAAGCCGTTCACATCGTCGTCGTCTCCGCCCGCCCAATCCGCATATGAGCTCTTAACCGGTTGTTTAGCCGTTGCGGTAGAAGCAATAGTAGGCCCGCTGTTACTAGGCACTGGTACGGCCCTCGGAAAGTTGATTTTTGGCTTTCCCTTATGGTTTGCCAGTTGTGGGCGTTTAGTTGGTTGAAATCGTAAGGCGGCTGTTAAGAAGAAAGAAACCAGACGTGAGTAATTCTGACATCCAAAAGCATAAGCGCTTCAGGGGCTTATCTGTAGCTACCGGCATTGATTTGTGGCTTCTTGGAAGCATCATCTTGTGCGCTGGTCGTTGGCTGGAATGCGACTGGGCCCCGTGAGATAGTTGCACCTGTGGTTGGTGTTGATGATTGCGGGTCGAGAAGGTTTGCGTATAAGGAGAAACCGCCTCGAGACGGCGGATTATTGGTGTTTGCCATTCCGGTGATGCGGGTTCGTGCAAGTATGTAGTGTTGAGAGTGCTGAGAGTTGTGGGTCAGATGCAGTCAATGAGTTCCAGTCGGCCTCACAATTGGCGTTGGGCCTGCTTTATCGCAGCACGTGGTAGCGCGCTTGTTCCGCGTCTACCTACTGGCACGCCATTCGCGATTAAGATACCCGCCAGACCACAACCACTTATTCCGACCGGAGCACGGTGCATGGCATATTTATTAGTTTAATCGGTTATGACTGCTTGCTATTTCTAGTATACATCTTTTACGTACTCGTCGCGATGCCCAGGTGAGTCTCAACACAACACGCGCTGCCCCAACACTAACACCAACCAGCAACGGGGCACAACACGATAATGGCGGAGTTATATGGCCAAATCCTTACGCCGAGGACGAGAAAAAGGTGCCGCAATTCTCGGCTGAGCAGATAGCTACTTTTCAGTCTCGACTCGAGAAGAAGCTTGGTCCGGAATACATCGATTCACGCCCTGGTCAAGGAGGAAAGAAGATGGGCTACATTCCGTCCTACAAAGTCATTGAGCTGGCAAACGAGGTCTTCGGTTTCAATGGGTGGTCGAGTGCAATCAAAGATGTGCAGGTGGATTTTGTGGACGAGAAAAATGGCAAATACAGCTTGGGGCTTTCCGTGGTAATGAGGGTAACCTTGAAGGATGGCACATTTCATGAAGATATTGGCTACGGCCATGTTGAGAACTACAGCGGGAAGGCCCTGGCATTTGAGAAGGCAAAGAAGGAGGGTACGACAGATGGACTGAAAAGAGCTTTGAGGACCTTCGGAAACGTTCTCGGAAACTGCATCTACGACAATTCATACATGAAGGAGATATTGAAGATTCGCGTCGAGCCGAAGGCTTTCAATCTCGATATACTCCACAGACACCAAAATTTTAGAACCGTAGAAATCAAGAAGGAGGATCCCAGGGACGACGAGGACGAGTACGGGTACGCCGAAGGCGATTTCAACGATGCGGACTTCTCAGAATCATATCTGAACAACACTGCCCGTCCAGATGAGGTTGTTATTGAGGAACCAAAGAAGACACCTCAGGTCAATCGTAACCAACCACGGAACAGCAGCAATGGGTATGGAGCAAACGGGTCTGCCCAGCAGCAGAAACGTCAACCTCAATCAGTTCCGAACGGGAATCAATCCATGCCAGCGCCACCTCGTCCGACAAGCTGGAATAACAATAACTCGATTCAAGCACAAAACGGTCAGCAAGTGAGGTCACAGGCACCGGCTGCGCCTCAACGCAACACACCCGGTCCACAGACTCCCACCCCAAATAGTAACAACAACTTCGTCCGCTCTGCATCTGGGACCCTGCCTGGTCCAAACCAGACCACAGCGGCACCACGTACTCTCAACCAACCCTCACGGCAAGGCAGCGTACCACCAACACTGCCAGTCCCACGTCCGATTGCTTCTAGCACAACACCTGCTGTTGCCTTTACATCTGGTGGCTCAGGAGCCTCTGCTGCTGCACCAAAGCCACCTCCACCTATACACGCAGATCCAGACTTTGCTCTGCCGCCTGGCGGTTTTCAGATAGGCTTCTTCAGCGGAAAAGCTGTAAAGGAGGGAATTGTGTCGATGAATGGAGGAACCCCGCCGGTTGGGAACATACCGCAGACCGCCGCCTTCAACCCGAACGCGGAGAGTCCAAGTATCAGAAAGACCGCAGGCTTTGATCACTCTAAGACAGCTGGCGTAAAGACAAGTGTAAGCACCGGAGGTGCAGAGATCGACGAACAAGCGCGGCCGGTGCCGACTGGCGGGTTCACCGGAGGAATTAACAAAGGTGGATATAGGAGACCAACGTTCACAGGAGTAAAGAGACCTGGGCATGCGGACACGGTGATGGGTGGAATGGGGGGAGCTCAGGCACAAGGACAACTAGGTGCGAGGCCTGTATTACAGGATATGCCCACGAACACCGGCGGTGGATTAGGACAAGTATATGCGAGGCAGACGAGCGGAGGACCTGAGGCCGATGTTAAAAGAGCACGGATAAGCGGTCCTTGAACAACGGACTGGAGTGTTGGAATGTAAAGCACAAATAGATTGGCACATTCACTATCAAACAAGCATATTGGTTTGCTTTTGCTACTTAGCTTTTAACATAGCCCATTGTTCAATTCACCCACGAATACGACGAAAAATTAAACTCTCGGACCGCTATAGCATTTTAAGACCATGCTGTTTGCCGTCTCTTGAGGCCATATACTGACGCACAGAGACCCACACAATGCGATTCTGCCTGGTGATTATTGAATGCTTCCGCTGGCTCCATCAAAGTCTCGTTGCCTTTAAGGGAAGTAGCACTGTAAGAGCAACAGCAAGTAAAATGTCAAACTGGCAACGCTTGTCACAATCCCTCATCAATTCAAAGAACTATAATTAGACATGGTTTTACGAAGAAGACAGCGCTAACATTCAGAGGTCGACGTGGTTCACCAACACTGGCCACTTCACGGCTGGTACGACGTCATCCCGCATAAGCTACAGGACCCTGACCCATGTGTCAACCTTCATTCAACGACATGTTCCAGCACGGTTGGAACCTTTCCAAAACAGGTTAATCTCTTTATTCGGCTATCGCCAATTCCTTCTGCAAAATAGTTAATAACGTGCGCGGCACGGTGACTGCTCGCGAGTCTTGTGGCTGGGTCGCGTAAACTCCAACTAAATACCTGCTACGACCCTAGCTCCCAACGTCAAACCATCGTATCAAGCCACATCCCCTCCTTATCTGAATTGGCACACGCCAGCCCGGCGTGGCATGCTTACTGTATGATCTTCGACTACTGTGGTCTTCCCATTCGCGCTTGTTGTCCGCCTCGTGTATCTTTGTCTCGTATGACGATGCATCCATGCACACCGAAGTTCAAACAGGGCTCCGAGCTGGAGATCATGACCTTGCGGCTGATGCCGCCTACGTTCTTCCGGCGTCATACAGCTTATGCCCGGAAACCAGATTCTGGATGAGACCTCGAGGTAAGATCGTGTATAAGTAAGTCTCGAAGATCCTACATTCGCCTCTTTCTTCTTCATCACTTCATCAAACCATCAGACCAGACGAACCAGACAAGCCAGACAAACAAGCCCACACTACAAACACTTCGACTCCAAGCCAACCGACCACAAACATCCACACTATCATATATCCAACCAATACCAAACACTTCAACGACAACCATCTGAATCTATCAAAATGAGACATCACGCCCAATCTACCACCTACGCCGCCCCAGTCGCCGCCCCACGCCGCTCTCTCAAGTCACGTCTCCTCGGCGGACGCGCCGCTCGTCCAGCCACCACATCACGCCATGGCATGACCACCCGCCACGGCGGAGCCACCAAGGCGCCTCTGATCACTTCCCGCGCCGGCCGCCCAACCTCTTCCACATACGCTACTGCCAACACATACGATAGCCACTCCCAAGCCGCTCCTCCACGAGGTGGACTTTTTAGCGGACGCAGGAACAGAAGAGCTGTTGGCACTACGGGACATGCTGGCCACGCTGGTGTTGCAACACGATCAGGTGGCGGATTCTTCAAGAGAAAGCAGGTTGTTCGCCAGCAAAGGAAGCCATCGATGGGAGACAAGATCTCTGGGGCTATGCTCAAGCTGAAGGGTTCCCTCACCGGCCGTCCAGGAAAGAAGGCTGCTGGTACCAGGAGAATGCATGGCACTGATGGCCGTGGTAGCAGACGTGCCTACTAAGCGCGGTCACCAACGATATCAATGGCAACAATGGGAATGGCAATACAAGAGATGCAATGATGATAATCAGAAACGAGGAACGATAGAGTGGAGGATTGTATGATGAGATACCCGACTATTTGTTGCGATTTAGCGAACTTCCCTTAGCGAGCGATTTCATTGCTGTATCAATACCAAAGGTTATGATTATGACTATTTTGTTGGCTCGTGACACTTGTGTCGTCGTCACATTTGCTTATACCCATGCTCTTGAGATGTTTTTCGCATTCGATGCTGCCACCATTGTTGTCAATTGACCTCGTTTTCCAGACTGGAGCTAGCTGCCACGAATATCGTGGTGATGTAAGCTGTGCCTTGCTATTTTCACTTTGCCCTGCAATTTGTCTTCCTAACCTCAACCACACTACTGCACGCATAGGCGTCACCACCGTCATCGTGTCATTCAATCAAAGGCAATGTGAGCAAGAGAGTCACAGCTTTCCTTGGTGTCGTGAACTCAGTCAATCACCCATTATCACTGCCGTCCTTTACTTATACTGATGAAGTGGCCTGACATTGTAATAAATCACACTGCTATCATCTAGATTCCACTATCATCTTGCTCATACCTCGCCTGCTCCTCATAAGCCTCCCACCTAGCACAATTCGCATCCATCTCCTGCGTCCCCTTGACAGTCGCGGAAACCTCGCCCTCACGCTCAACAAATTGCAGCGCAAAGCCCTGAGATGTATGCCACGCGATATGGCAATGCATCAACCAAGCTCCCGGGTTGTCAGTGTAGAAAGCCATAACCATCCAACCATTCCCAGGCAGGATAGCAGTGTCTCTTCTGGGCGGGTTGTCAAGGTTGATCTGTGAGATACCTGGGATATATGCGCCTCTACCCTGACCGAGGACGTATAAGTCGTGGCCATGTAAGTGCATCGGATGGAAGGCGTTGATTATGGTGAGATCTCGGATGATCCAGTAGACCCATTTGTTCTTGACAGTGACGGGATGGATGTTGTAATCGGTTGGAAAGACGGAAGAGCCATCAGTGATAGTCTTCAGAGTTGGCTTGGCCCAGTCAACCATCAAAGATGTGCTGTTAAGTGTCCAGTGGAAGATGAGTCCAGCGGGAATATCATAATACCAGCTAAGCTTAAGAGTGCCCTTAGTGGCTGCAGCACCAACGGTATGCTTTACTATCGGAACGAGTTGCTTCGCATTAACATCGTTGCAATCATCAAGAGTGCTCTGGGCCATAGTTGTTGGTTCCTTAACCGGCTGTCCCTTGTAAGTGATGATTCCCTTGATGTCGTTGCCGTTCTCATTGAGTTGGACATTACATGCTTGCAGCACAGAGCGCATCCAATAATTTCCTGCTGGCTGGTTGGCAGGCACCACGATATCGTATCTCTGTCCTCCACCAATCAGAATGGATGTCGCTTCAAACGGCTTAATCGGGACGAAATCCATGGAGATGACTGTGAACTTGTGGCCGTCCATGCTGAAGCGTAAGAAGCCATCAGCTTGAGTGCCGACGAGGCCGATACGGTACTTCTTTCCAGCTTCAAACTCAACCTGAAAGCGCTTACCGCCGCCAATGCAGTTCTTGTCTCCAAGGTTGAGGAGAGATTTGCAGTTGTAGGTGTTGGTGCCGTTCATGAGGCCATTGGAGATAACAGGAAAGAGGCCTCTCATCATGCTGTCGAGCCAGGTCCTCGTCGCAGTAGCATGCGCCCAGTCTGTCAAGAACAGGGCGCCTAGATGCTCATCATAGTTTGCCGTCGCTGGACCGTGGATAATAATCGGGCCAGAGAGGCCATCAACAGCTTGGTATGAGAAGTGGCTGTGATACCACGAAGTGCCATACTGCTGGGCGCGGAACTTGTAGGTCATGCTATCACCTGGAGCAATGCCGCACTGAGTAACTCCTGGTACGCCGTCGTTCTCGTTGTTGTTCAGCATGCGAACTCCGTGCCAGTGTACGGCGGTACCATTGTGGGGGATATCGTTCTTGATGTGGACGATGATCCAGTCTCCCCAGCTGGCTTCGATGGTTGGTCCTGGAGATGTGCCATTGAAGACGAGCATTTGCCGCTGGTAACCATCTGGGGCAGCAATGACTTCTTGAGTTACGAGCCAGTACTGCGAGGAGATGTCGTCAGTTCTAGAGTCTCTATGCGAGTATATGCTCTCGTAGTCGACCGCATACCTCTCTAGTAACGCCAGTATCTGGGGTCACATCCATATAATCCGTATTCACATCGTAATCGCCCCAACATTGTCTGCTAGTTGGTTCATGTTCACACTTTGTTGAGCTTTCCAGCAAGGCTCCTCCAGCCGATACACCCGGAATTGCAGTCGCTATAACCAATGAGGCACATGCGACTGCCGAAAGGCTGGCAAGGAGACGTTTCATCGCCATTACTTTAATGGCTTAACCGCACAGACAGACTGCTCCTATGAGAAATATACACGCCAGGATGAGAAAAGAATCGCAAAGAAGAGACTTATGTACTGAGGACTATATACCTACCTATCTCCATCCCTCACTTCCACGTTTTTGCCGTTTAATTGATAGTGGCCTGGCATCATGGCACTTTGCTGCTGCGCATCTTGTGCCTTGCATCTTGGCTCCCACTCAGCATGGCCTCCCAGGGATTGAATCTCTCGATCCGACAGCGCCTGCGTATTAGGAGTTGTCTGCGACAAGATGAAGCCGCCACGATGAAATAGGCATAGACGCTGACTTAGAGTGCTGGTGTACAAGCGGAGAGGGGCCGCTGCCGGCTCCGCCATTGGCCAGTTGCAGGAAAATTACCGAGTTGCATGAGCTAAACGGATTAGCCTGAAGCTGGTCGACGACAACCTCCTCGGTCGGCATCTGACAGTCTTCAGATGTGTTTTGAGGTGTTCGCTGTCTTGGCATCTTTTATTTTGATCAAAGCTAACGGGCTATTAGAGGCGTTAAGAAACATCTCGATTGCCACTAAAAGCACCCAGTTATTGTGTCACACTTGCAAAATAGGGAGGCCCTGCATCCAATTAAGGTTGTCTGATAGAGGCTCGAAGATGAATGACCGGATAGCAACAAAAACATTCTGCAAACCCAAACATAAACCTCGGTCGATAGATGAGGAGTATCTCAAGGTCCCAGGTTGCCCTCCAGTCTTATCCACCTCCCTCCAGTCCCTATCTTCCTCCCCTTCGAAGTCAAGTAGCCCTTTCTTCATCAAACTACGGGCAGAGATCCGCCAGCAGGTCTACGTACACGCAATTGGAGATGGAAGTATTCACATCGACCTCCAATACAACCATGCTCGACGCCGCGTGGCCTTTCACGCCAATCGGCGTCTTGCCTAGAGTCGGAAGCCTCGGATAAGTCGTCGCCGAAAAAGTTGCGATGGTGGAGCTGCGTTTGCCATAATGAACAATACTCAAGAACCTCCTTAACTTGTGGCTATAGAAGGGCTATGGCGACGGCTGTACCTACACTTACGAGGGTTCTCGCACCACGATTGAGCTTCATGGCGATCCCAGAGAGTGCTCCCTTGGGGTGATGGGATGGTTGACTCCATGTCGCCAAGCGTTCGTTTTCTTCTTCGCTGTCTTTGTGGTCCGAAATTTTAAACCGCAATTGATACCAAGAAGCTCAACCGGTTCTGTACTCGAGAAATACTTTTCGCGTCGAATCCCTACCTCTTATTATTAATCTCGAGCCACTTCTTCCGCGCCAGTCCCTCAGCTTAGCGACGTCGCTGGAATTGTTCGTTAAGCTTGTTCCTGAGGAACAGTCTTTCCCACACTCTGCCAGCCACATAGCTGCAATGCCAACACGTTGGAAAGTCTACCAAGAGCTGCTTTCCAAACTCAACAGGCTAGTTCTACCCAATCTTCGAAAGCTCTGTATAGAACTCCACGATGAGTGTTTCGAGGCCGGCTTTAGCTATTTCCTGCTGGAAGTCTTTGATATTTCACCCACACAACCTGATAAACTCCCGATCTTGGAGCCTACGGATACGTTAATGACGGAGTTTGGCAGCCAACTGGACTTGAATCTCATTCTTCCAGGCGGGACCTGTTTGGTCATCGAAACAAGACCAGGTGTCTCAGATGAAGTCGAATACCGCACTCAGTTTTCATAAACCGGTTTCAATCATCCTTCCTGCCTTTCGACGGCTCCAATTTTCACTCTCAGTTCCCGAGCAAGACTCGGATTCTCTATCTTCTAAATCGTTAAGCGGTTACTAAATCCATCGCAACAACTATCGCCAGTATCCCATGGCTACGACTATGAGAACAAACTCTCAGAATACAGTATGTGCTATATGTCTATTGATCCCCTAGGCCTCTGGAATTATGATGAGCATGGATATAAGCACTATAGAGAACTTGGTCGAATCAAGCGACATTAGAAGTCGAGGACTGAGACACCATTGAGAGAGAAATGGGGCTGGAGGATGTTGCTGCGATGGATTATGAGTTATCTGGACCCAGTGGTTAGAGAACTGGTTCTTGCGTACGATGAAGATAAAATTATGAGGCCTTGTAGCCCACGAATTATGATTGGTGCCTCGGCGTCATTAACAGCTTTCAGCGAGTACGTGCTTAAGTACTTTTTCGAGATCGATGAGAATGAGTAGCCTTGACGAGTTATTTCAAGAGTATTTTGCATAGAATACTTAAGTACGCCATGAGTAACGAGACGCGTGAGCCCATTAATTGATAAAAGACTTATAAAGTCTAAACTAGGTATGTGTTTTAATATCGATCTTGTCGTCTAAAATGGCGACCTTTTGGTGTTGCCGATGCTGAGACTTATTAGGGCTTAAAATGGCATAAATCAGATGACAACAACGATTCTTGCCGGTCAACAGTTAGCACTAAAAGTGCTTCGCAGTTCTTGGCGTTGCTCGAGTATTACTCGAGTAATCCCATGAGTAACGGGGCTACCATGAGTCGAGTACTGAGAGTCGTTACTCGAGTATTTACCGAAGTACGGCGCTACTTATGCCGAACGCTGGTCATTAAAGCACGTTCAGGTCAGACGAAGGTACAAAGCAATTCAAGTATTCGGGCAAAATGAGCATATTCTCTTCCTCCCGGCTGGAAATTTACCACGGCCAATGTAGCACAAAAGGTCCTCTCTCGCCTTCCGGCAAGCTTAACCTAATTGCTATCTTCGCGCATGCGCCATCTGTTCCAAGACTTTCCGAAGCCTTCTGTGTTGCCGGTATACACGCCACCATAGGTCCCAATGGCACCGAGCTCAACAAGAGGTATCATGCTCGGCCTTCCATGAGCGCAAAAGAATGGAAACTTGGTCTCCCCAAGTTTCCGTACCAGCTCTTGACATTCAGTCACACTCAGTTCATCATTGAACATGACAGCGCTCCTGCAAGCTCGACTGTTCAGCATGTCCACGATACCTCTTGGACAGTTATGTACACGCTCAAGCCAGTGCGGTTGACCTTCAGGGTTGGCAGCCCGAGCATTCACTCCCGCTCCCTTAGCTAAGCAGACGTAAAGCTCTTTTCTTATCAGCTCAATTGCGAGCTTAGGATCGAGCTTACACCGCTCAATAATACCGGGAGGCAATGCAGTGATGATCACTTGTGATGTCTCCCGGCCAGTTTGCCTTATATCAAACATAATACCCCAGTTGGCGAAGTACTGCTTCTGAACATCCAGCTTCTGCCCTTCCATCGCATCAATCTCAAAACGTATCGTCTTCTCAACGGGCGCAATTCTGACACCTGGAGCTATCCCAATATGTCCGTCAGGTAAACTAGGTGGCTGGAAGAACTCTTCCATTAAGGCCTCGACTCTTATCCTTTCATCGGCTGCGTGCTGATCAACGATAACTAGCACCTTTCTTCCTCCTGTCTCGATTATATTGATGAGGATAAATTTTGCATCAACCTGTTTTATGATCTCAGCATGCTGCAAACCATGCTTACTCAACCGCCCAATTTCGCCTGCTACTCCGACTTTAAATGCTTTGTCTATGTCAAGCCGGTTACAGTTGTGGCGGTGGCCGTGGAGAATGGAGTGTGTCGGTTCGTCTTCTACTGCTGAGACAACAGGTATATCATCCTCTTCTCTGGATTTGAAGATAGGATTATGATAGTTCTGTAGGAGACTGGCTAAGAAGGGTGAAGCAGGACAGGCTTCTGGATTAGAAGGAGTTGCCGAAGATATCACAGATCGCCGTGAAATTCTGGAACTAGGGCGAAAAATTTTACGAGGTTCAAATGTAGGATCTGAGCTAGGTCGCACTTGAACTGGCACTGAGACCATGAGGCCTGTCCGCTTGTTTATGTGGCTTTCGTTCTTGGTGATTGGGTCGATCCAGCTTATGATATCGTCTTTCTCGTGCTGCAAGATGGGCGATTCGGTAGATTCTATAGCGGGGGCAGCATCCAGCATTTGTGGTACAGGTGTTTGCAACGCAAAAACTTGGATGGCTGTGTTTGGCTTTTCTGACGGCGGTACTGGTGTAGGTGTTCTTGAGCTAGCCCTTCTTGGAGTTGAGCCTCTTGCTACATCGAGGAAAGGAAGACGTAAAATCGTTCCAGTCTTCGAGACCATTGAGTCAGGTTCAATGCCAGGCGGAGGCCTGTTTGGTGTTCCCTGAACTGCTGGAGCTTCTGATTGTCTCTTTGAAGTGGCAGCATCATCTCCTTTGGGCAAAGATGTACTCTTCGGGATCGCGGGAGCGGTCAAAGTCCGGCCACTCTTTACTCGTTGCCAGCCATCAAATGGCGAAACTGCCCTCGTTAAAGGCGAGTTTCCTCGATCTTCCGCTGACCCTCTGGTATATATATCACTCCTTTGTTCCGGCTTCGGCGAGGGTGGGGCTAAAACACCCTTGCCTTCACCCTCCTTACGCCCGGGCCCGTATAATCCATGTTGTCCTAGCAGCATATCGTCTCTTTCTCTCTTCTTGGGTGATCTCTCTCGGGGTATATGCTTCGGCATGAAGCGGTTGCTCTTCAGAAACTCTACAACAACAGCCTGCAGCAACCTTATGATCAAATTGAGCACTTCCCCATTATCGAACAGATTATCAACGTCTTGCTTCCTTTCGTTCTCCTTCATCTCAATCCTCATGTAAAACATCGGCCATCGGTCTACTCCTTTCCCTGAACCTTTCAGCTCCTTGTTCGTGTATCCCAGGCCACCGACAGTTGCCTTAAACCTCCTATCCCCTTCTCTTCTTCTCTTCTCCCTCTCATCGAGCTCAGGAAGATCGTTCATCAAACCAAAAGAGGAATTGGCGAACAACCGGTTGACCTCCTCATACAGAATATTACGGCCGTCGGAGTTAGCAATGGGTTTAATGCCCAAGGACATAAATTGAATGTTCTTTGTAGGTGCTGGGTCGAGGCAGATGCCAGACCTAAGGCAAATGGAGGACGTAGAACCTGCCGCAGAAACCCAGGATGAAGAGTCGGGCGATGAGATGAAGGATGATTGGTAAAGGATACTCCGGATGTGAGACAAGAGGTTTACGTCTTCATCCAAATCAGTTGGCGAGGAAGCTATTCTCAGAACCCTTGAGCGTACATAAGAGCCGACCCCTCTCAGGGTAATCGTTACTGGTCGCGGCGATGCTAGGAGGATAGCAGCAATGTCTTTACGCAGAGACTCCCATTCTTTGAGGCATGCACCAGGATCAGTCGAGTCTACAGCTCGCTGCTTCACTCGCACTGGCATATCTCCAAAGATATCGCGTACGATAACTCGAGTGCCATGAGTGCGGGATGATATGTGCTGTTCTGGAGGAGCTGGAAGCTGCCGGGCAATTACTTCGTGCCGTGAAAGGGTGAGAGTACTCTGAGAATGGTGCGTAAAATGTCTGGAAGTGATGGTGAGGAGAGAAAGCGCAGATAGGGCCGCGAGAAAGCATCCATTGGTGCCATAAGTCTCCGTTGTGGTGTCATGCTTCGAAGTGTCTGCCACATGTCAGGAGATGACCCTAGCATATACGAGATTACTCACAGTGTAGCTTTGCGAGGCCTCCTTGGGGTAAAAACTCGGACGGAGTGATTCCGCCTCCATTATCTTCGACTACACACCTACCTCTGCTAGCCTCGACTTGGATATCGACCTTTGTAGCAGAAGCATCTAGAGAATTCTTGAGCAACTCTACGACAACGCCATTCAACGATGTAATAGCAATAGATGACTTGATCTGAGCTACGACTTGGGAAGGGAGAGGTGCAATAGGAGCTAAAGCTGCCATTTTTGTACCAGTGTATAACTTGCTCCCTCATATGCCAGATATCGAGCTCAGGCGGCTGACGAAAAGAGGAGAAAGAGCTACCGAAGTCAAGAGAATGATCTGCGCCTCACCGTTAATCCTTTGAAGGCCTTCAACAGTTATGAGCCATATCTGGTGTGCGGAAAGAAAAGGTTCACAGGCGAGCAATTAGATTCACTCATTTCGAGTGCTACTATAATATTGTGCTTTGATACTGGAACGTTGACAGCGGCACGTTCTAAAACTTCAGGGTTTAGAGTGGGGGGAAAGCGTCATATGTTGCTCGATCTACATTCATAAGTGCAGAGTGAGAGTTATTGATCATGGCGGTCGATGGATGTGCACGTGGCTGCAGTTATGGCCGACTAAGGCTATGTAAGTGGTTAACTCATCCCAATGTGTACATAGTGTCTTCGAAGCCGACGAAAAGTGGAGAGATGAACTTCGCAAACGGTCTGCTGAAAACGGTTATTTTGTGGATATAGCCTTGCGTCCCAATCTGGTAAAGCGCAGGTAGCCGCAAAGGTACCACCAAACCTCTTATCAACAACGACCTTCTCTCTGTCAACATCTACGCATCTATCTACAAAAACGTCAGTGGAGATATAGTATCATATCTTAGGCGATCAGCAACCTGCCGAAAGCAAATCAGAAGCGGATTATACGGCCTCGTATAGCCTCTCGGACCCGACAGTTCGACCACATCGCCGAGCTCGAATCGCACGTTTCTCGCGATTCGCCCACAAACAAGCACGCTCACAACCAGAAAATACACTGCCACCCAGCCACGATCATAATGGCGACCGACACTATGAAGCCAGTTGTTCCGAGCAACCAGGGTAAAAATTATTCACCTCGTAGGCACCCAGATATGATACAAGGCTAATCAGCGCAGACCGTCCAACACGCCGTCGTCCTTTCTCGACCTGGATGAAGAAGATCACCAACTTCAAGTCCTCCGATGCCTCGAAATCCAAGAAGAAGAGCCACGGCTCTCCATATCTGCCAAGCAATACTCTCCCAAGCAATGGCAACCAGCACTCCTTGTCGACCATCCCAACTCGCCGCACCGCAAGCCTTACATCCTCAAGTCATGCTCCAGACGGCAGTGCGCGTTCTTTCCGCTCTTCGGTCGACGCAGCACGTCGCGGAGAGATATCCGCAGCACCGACGATCGCAACTGATCATGCAACGGCGAAGAGTACTGCTGGGCAGAGTGGAAATACTGCCATCACAGGCCAAGCGCAGACGATACGTGGCGCAGACAGCACCTTCAGCTCCCCTGCACCATCTATTCGCAGCATGACCACCACTCTCACAACCGTGCACTCTACCAGCGCTGCTCTCAACAATGCTACCATCAATGGCAACGCAGCCGGCCTGAGCGGACACACTCATAACCATAGCACGGGTACTATGCAAGGCGCAAACACCGGCTCAGTACACTTCTCTCACCAGTTCCCAACGTCGCCCCCGCCAAGAGCCATTCCTGGACACTTGGCACCGCAGACAGTCACCAGTGGTGGTCATCCGGCTACCTATAACACCGCGACTGCGAATGGCCTTTTGACTGATAACGCTTCTATTCTTACTCTCGCATCCTCGTCGAAGAGGCGTCGCAGAAGATCAATGGATACTGATGCTTCTGTTCGCGCGCTTGCACCATCCTCTCTCTTTGGTGGATCTCGCGAGTCACTGCCCTTGAGTGTGCTTAGCAGCAATGTCAATGAGCCAGCCAACGCGATTCAAGCCAGAATCGGATCTGAAAGAGCTAGCATTTATTCCGCTACGGGTGTTGCTCCAGCTTTGACTAGTGAGAGAAACAGCTCTTATGGCAGACCAAACCAGGGTGGCGAGGGAAGTGTCAGAAGCGGTGTTGTTGGTAACTCCAGTGCCGCTGCATATGCCAGAGAGGGCAGCATCAGCGGTAGCTTTGTTGGTAGCCCACTTGCGGGCACTGCTCCTCCGAAGGATGGTGGTGAGAAGTAGGGGTATTGGACCGAAGATGACGACTAGATTCCGGTAGAAGTGATGGCTGTCGAATTTCTCTAATACTTCGATGGTGATAAGCTGGTGATAAGATGGTATGGATGATGACGGAAGCGAGCGTTGACAAACGAATATATGATGGTGGTTTGTGATGGCAGCTTTTGATGGCGTTTGGTGTTAGCAACAAAATATACCCGACGAAAAGGTCAGGAAGGACTGTTAGACAGTAGAAAATCCATCATGTTCCGCAGACGCCTCGTAAGCACACTGACATCCTCCCGTTTAAGAAAAATCAGCGTGCGACGCTCATGATGCCCAATCATATCTCTCACTCACATCTAGATTGTAAGTATGTAAGAGTTTCAACTAAGCATCCTTGGTAAACGCCCTGAGCTCAACAAATCAGTGGCTTTTAGTCCTGCTCTGATACGGGGAAAAGTCTGCGGACATCAAAAATATTCTTGGCTAACTGGTCAGAACTACCAACCGGTTGGAGGTGAGCATTTTGAAGACATTCCTTTTCGAAGTCTGCACATTTCGCCCCGGCAGCGATGACATCAAGGGTATGGAAAGAGAGTTGCACTTGGATGAAGTGTGCATCGTAGTCAATCTTCATTCGTGCTAAGGGTTTATCTAGTCATAATCTCCAAGCCCTGCCCGGTCTCTTCCTCTTAATCGTCAATCCTCGTTCTAAGCCAGCTTAGATAGTATATTTGAAGCCTGGCTACCCCTTAATCATCTTTCTACCACGATCCACTCTTTTGTTTGCCCGAATGAACTTGAAGGTCAAGACAGCCGTAACCACGATGATCAACGCATTCGCCAACATGCAGGTAACAATGCCCCACTTATACTCCGGGGCATCCTGCTGTCTGAACACAGTTGAACCTATGATACCACCAACACCGCCAAAGCCGACGAGCGTAGCCGAGCAAAAAGCCCTCTTCCATTGTCCACGGATGTTGTTTGCCTGGTAAGTAAGGATGGTTGGGATGTTTGTGTTGGCACCCATTGTTGCAAGGAAGACGCCGAAATATCTGACGCCATTGTTCTTCATTAAGCCGAGGAGCCCCAAGCCCAGAATACACAGGCATGCGTTGACGATAATGCCGATGCAGCGGTTCTTATATCTGTCTGCATAGAAGGCAATGAAGTACATGTAAATTCCTGCTGCGGCGTATGGTGGCACAACTAGACACTGCGACTTTGCAATGTCGAACTTCATCCCGATATGCAAGATAACTGGGAGGAAGTAGGCAATGGCGTAGGTGGCGGTGGTGCAGAGACCAGAGAGAGAGGCGAAAACCCAGACTTTCAGACCGGTGTTGTTGCCGAGGAATTCTCCGATCTTGAACTCGGTAGGAGTGGAATCGGCACGATCATAGTCGATGCGGGCGACGACAAAGTCGACTTCCTTGTCGGCGAGGAAGTTCTTGTGACGCTTGGCCTTGTCGGGAAAGTCGATGAAGAGGAGCTATGAGGCTATGGAGAGGAGGCATGTGATAAGCCCTTCCATGATGAAGATCCTGCTGATGTTGGCATTTCGTTATCGTATGCGAGCAGGAAGAAAGCCCACCATCTCCAACCTCCCATATCGGCGACTCCCTACATCTGCATGAGGCCATAGGCGCGAATACCAGCAAACGCAGAGGCTCCTGAGCCAATGACGTAGAAGATGGCATAACGCTTCTGGAGGTCGTTTCTGGCATACCAGGTCGACAGGAGACACACGGCCCCAGGGAAGAAACCAGCTTCGAGAATACCACGAAGGCCCATCAATTGTAGCCAATTGGTGACGAAACAAATGCTGACCAAGAGCCCACCCCAGAGAAGGATAATGAGGGAGAGGAAGAGCGTTGGGCCGACTTCGCGCTTGATGACGGTTGCTGGTGCTTGGAAGAAGATCTATGGCACGAAGAACATCAAAGTGACGATGCTGTAGCGGTCCCCTACTTCGAGCTTAAGCTCTGTCCTCATACTAAGTGGCGGTTAGTCTTACTTGGCTGAGAGAAACGATGAGCGAGGCATACCCAGCAATGCTGGCAGCAGACTGGTTCGTTCTGTCCATCAGACTGACACAGTATAGGATACGAAGAAGCATGGTCAACCTCCTGTCGACTTTGTGTATGATCTCCCTCTGCTCCTTGTGGTTGAATTGTGTTATTCTTGGAATTGTGTTATTCTTGGATCGGTCTCGTTGGTGTATTCTTGGAAGCCATCAAGAGATGACTTCTCTAGTTGCATGCTTTCGCCATGACGGTCTTTTTTCTCGAGACCATTCTCATATCTGGCATCATTGTCGACGACGCCGTCATTTCGTACTTGTTTCTCAGTGTCAGCCATTGTCGAAGCTGTTTCTTAATGGTATGTGTCTTGAGAAGAGAAGAGTCCCATGACTTGGGATCGATGTGCTTCTTGTATTCATCCCCAACTCTGCTATTTTACAAGCCTTGGTTAATGCCGTTAACGGAGTTAAGATAAGCGGCGAAGGTAGGAACAAAAGGCCTCCGAGAGAGGGGGACGGCCTGAAAGAGAGACGCAATTGGTACGACGAGCAGCAGTGGCTTCGTTTCTTCATTCGTTGTGACCGAGATGAGATGAGCGCACTTCCACATTAGGCAAGGGAGCATCTAATGGCTTCAAGTGGCGCGTCATCTAAACACCTAAGCGTGGCATGAAACCGGGGAAACTCCTACCATAACCCATGAGGGGATCTAGGTTTAGAGTTGGCGAAAGGTTGTGGAGACCTCCCACATCGCGGAAACCCGCAAGCGACCGCTGTCAACGCCGGCCCAGACTTACCAAGAAATACTGACAGCAGCTTCTCCAGAATACCAACGCTGGAATGCTTGTCGTTCCAAGATCGACCACTAATATTAAAGTATAGATGCCTCAAGATCGCTGGGCAGACCGCCGCTGGCGTCAATGTCATGAAAAATGCCAGCCACGCCTTCTTGGCCTGATATACCCGATTATTTGCTGCCCGTCGCGATGGTGTTGAGGCGTCCTCAACATCTGTACGGAGTACATCGAGGCGCATCGGTAGCTGCGAGTAATGGGGCACGGACCAGGAAGGCTTGTCCACTTGAATCATGATAACAACTTCTTCTCCACGTCGATCTCGGTCGTATATCTGGGAGTTATATTGCGGGGTAAGTTAGCCTCCAATTTAGCTCGTTCAAAGCTTAGCCGAGTCAAACGCAACGACGTCTTTGGACCCTTAGCTCAACGTTTTTCAGAGATTCGTGGAGATAATTCTGGATCGACAGACCGTGTGCAGTCAGTTGCCTTGTATCGAAGGGCGACATCGGTTGAAAACACCAAGGTCGAGTCCCAACTCCTCCCAATGCAACTCTGCCTCCATGGTTCTTTTCAACTGGGACGGCAATCGTTCGCTCCCGAGCTAGCCACGAGTGATATTCAGTGAAAGAGCCAGGACAAAGATGCATCTCATTCCGTGGAAAGAACGAGGCTTAAAACCATGATGAGCTTTGGACGCCGTCTGCAACAATTTACACACAGGGACAACTACCGAAATTTAATCGGACAACGCTCGAGCACTCCTTTCACGAAGTAATACATCTGGAGCTTCAACAGTGTGGAAAGAGTCCTCCTACTCGTGCTCAGCCAAGGGGTGGTTTAATATCGACAGGTTGCATGGTATCTTAGTTCCAGAGTTATGAGATTGCATACAGACGAGAGAATAGTCCTTGCTGTTTTCTTGTCAACTCATCGGGCAGTCTGATTAGACTATAGCGACTCAGCGCGACCTGGATTGTTTCCATTCCATAATTCAACGATATAACTTGTATTTGGCGTCAACTTGTCGGCTGACTGCAATCCATTTTACTTTTGAGGATTTCGTATAGGTGAAAATAATACGAAGTAGGATAAGGTCGTACAGACATAACTATCAAATGCAGATGCACTGCATATGATAATGGTTATCACTTAAATCCTTTCTTATAACACTCAACAGGTGAGCATCACAATGAAAGGAAAATGGGGTGGGGGGGGGCGCCAGAGAAGCAAATAAAATAGAATTTACCTTAACTTACCATTGCGAAATGACAAAGAAAAAGGGGAACGGTCAAACGGGAAGGAAAGACTTACCCTGACCTACCTTGAATGGATGACAAAGGAAATTGAGTAAGCGGCGAGGAAATGAAAGGAAGGAGGACTTACCGCGACCTACCTTGAGCTTCTGGCACTTGCCAGTAGCGGAGGGTTTCCTCCACAAACCGCCCGCACAACAATCTCCAAGCACGCGGCGCTTAATCTTGAGATTCAAAATCCTACAAGAGCAGAATCCCGGACTCCAAAGTCCGACGAAGATCGGTAGTCAAAATCGAAAATGTGTCTGCAATTGTTAGCAAAACAGCAAAGGGTTGAAAAGACGTACCTGGTTTTGGCAGTGGTGGGTAGCTGAAGGTCAGAAGCTGTGAGTTGTTAGCACGCTGGGAGGAAGAGACGTACCTGTGCTGGCTGTATTGGTTATCGCCAGTGTCGAATAGTTGTTGTTGTTGTTGCTGCCGATGGTGAGCGTGACGCTGATGCTGCTGTTGATGGTCCCTAGAAAGCAGTGTGAAAGCCCTGACTATATACTTGTCCGTTCAAACCTTGTTTCAAGAACAAGATGGCTGTCCTAGGTGCTGTGTTCGCAACAACCCACCTTGGGTAAGACCGGAGAGAGGTGAGTTTTTATTGCAATAATTTTCCGAGTCAAACAAGAACACCAGCCACGATGTAAATAGATTTACGTTGATGGCCTTAGATAATGGGGCAGTATTTGTGTGATAATGCGCCTCCAAGGACAACAAATGGGTAGTCTATCACAATGCATGAATCCTCGATGTATCTACGTCATTGTCTTTGAGATTGAGTGCAGACGAACGACATGATCGTCACTTTTGAGTTATCATTAGCGCTTTAGTAGCTCGCCAGCGTGCCTCATACACTCTCGCTTGTCCGCCAAGCCACTAAAGCTGTTAATTACCGCGGTTTGCAATCTACGCCCATCCCAACCAACGCCATGCCATAGCAGCCATGCTCATCATTAAAAGTTCCCATCATAATTGTTGTTTTGTCCCCTTGGCGAATCATCCCACGGTCGGCACTCCTGTAGTAGCGCTTCTCATCCTCGCCCCCACAAACCCTCTCCTGTTTCTTCCGGTTCTGCCTCTTCCCAGCCAATTCAACTTGAGCGCACGGCATAAACGATCCATCATCTCTTGTTTGCCCTCATCCTCCACCATTCCTGTAGAATACCCTCTCGTTCTGCCACCGCCTGATACTCCTCTGCCAGCCGCTGCTTCCCTTTGTGCGCGGACTTCTGAGCCATCACCGGGGATGATACCCACCGAGCTCAGCACACTCATACATTGCAGCATCCTGCCTACTGTATCCGTGACATTCTTAGAGTCCTCATTGGCAGTATCCCTCATATCCCTTTGCGACCCACTCCCCGAATTATTCGTAAGCCCACTCAATCCGGGCCTTTGTTCCGGCCTCAAATTAGCATCCCTGTACACCGCATCCCGTTGATCTGAGCCGAACGAGACGTTCGAAATACCCCGGCTGCGAGTGCCCTGGCTATCACTGCCTGCTAGTGTCGTCGTCTGGGAGTTGAAGCTACTAAATGCCGGGTCGAGACTCGCTGACGTGCCTGGTCGTTGTAGACTATCAGGCGGCGAAGTCGAAAAGGGGTGGATAGGTGATTGTGAGTACGCCGGCTGAGGCGGAAAGTTTATACTCTCCAGACTCAGTCGTGAGAAGATAGTCTGCAGAATCTCGAAGCGAGGAAGTACAATAACGTCGCGGAAGGTCGTGAGCACTATCCTCCTCACATTCAGGAGGTAGTGAGCCGGCACTGACGTAAGGTTGTTATTGCCATTGCTCAGACTAGATAGAGGAAGGGCGCCCCAGAACTCTCTCGCATTATCTGGAGTCAATAACGGGCCACGGCCTTCGAACTCGAGATCAAGAGGCAGGAAGACGCCTTGAAGGTAAGGCAGCAATTTCGCAAAAATGAACATCCATTGCTCGACTAGGTGTGAGAGTAGTCGGTCATCGGTGTGTCTGCTGAGGTTGGCATCAATGCCTACCATGCCGGATGTAATAAGATCGCGCAGGTCGTCGACTATCAAGTTGGGACTCTTCCTTTGTATGCATCGCTTCAGGTGCGTTCTGAAACAACAAAATTAGCATCGAAATCTTAACGGGAAATAGGAGGGGGCTTACGTGACAAGAACGTTAAACTCCTCAATCTTCGTCCTTATTGTATTTTGCTCACCATGAAATGCAATTAGCATCTTACTCTTCACTAGCGGCCATGCGTCTTCAGAATTCATGTCCTTCAACCCATAAGATTTGAAATCTGGCTCATGACCATAAACCGATGCTGAATATGTTGATGCAGATGCGCCCACAGAGCCAAGTGATGATGGACCGCCGAAGTCTGCTAGTGACTCGCTCTCCCTCAAGCCAGATTCTGCAAAGCTGGCATTCTGCGCACTCTTCTCCTCTCTCTTTTTCTCCCTGAAGGCTCTGCCGCCATGTCTCAAATCCAATCCACTCATCGACTTGCTAAAACTCGTTGTGTGCGGCCCTGGACTAGGCGGCAGACTGAAGTTGTACAAACTCGGCGCACCATCAACTGGTTTCGAGTTCGAATGCGCCGACGATAACGGCAACGTATGCTCATCCTTCCCCTGCAACTTCTGCTTCTGTCGTGACAAGAAATGATGGTGTTTCTTCTCCTTCCCAGATTTACTACTATCATCGTAGCCAAGGTACGGTGTAACAGTATTATCGCTCGCCCTAATAGTCGTCTGACTCGAGTTTGCCAACGAGTACATGCTACTCGCACTGCTCAAGGTCGGATCCGTCAGACTCGTACTCGACGCAGCTCTCGAACATTGCGTAGGAAGTCCCAGCTTACTTGGACTACCCGGCTCCTTGTTCTTCTCCTTATCCCTTCCTAAGTCCTTCAGCTTTCCAGGCCGCGAAAACAGCTTCACCTTGCTCTTCTCCTTCTCAGCCTTGACCGGCTTTTCGGGCTGGATGAACCGCTGCGTCTCAACGCCAGGTATATTCGGACTCTGCATTGGACTGCGCGCAAAGACGACATTGGCAGCTGTGGCCGCTGCGCTTGAACCAATCAATCCATTCCTGTATGCCAGTTGTGGATTTGCCCCAACATTCCCATATCCTGATCCACCACCAAAACCATTGTTCCTTTCTCCCGATGCCTCAGTGACGCTCAACAATGGAGGGCTAGCAGCTTGTCTCGGATTCGAAAGTCGTCTTTGTCCGAATTGATCCACCGGCATAGTCTGGCTTCGGTTGCGGTGATGGTTCATGTGCTGCATGGCCGCCTGTGCGGCAATCTGACTCGCCGTGAGATTTCTGTCCACAGGGACCTGAGGGAGATCCATCGCGTTGGAGTCCATATGACCAGCGCTTGGTAGTGATGGCTCGAAGAAACCTTGTGAGTTGGCGTGCTTTCTTTGGTTTAAGCGAAAGTCGCTGGTCGAAGTGTTTGGTTTTGGTTGCAATCGCAGCGGTGAGTTTGTTCGCTGTGTCGCAGAGTTTATGTATGAAGCTGATGGTCGTTGGCTATTTGGGCTCGTAGTGCTAATGTTTAAGCTTGGGAACCGCGACGAATCTTGTGATATGTAAGGCGAAGCTTGAAGTCGCGGTGGCGAAGCATTTCTAGACCTCGGCCATCGATGGGAACTGTTGGCAGGACTCGGTGGTTCCGAGTTATTATTCAGTGTCGGAATGCGACCCGGTTGTCTCTGATCTGCGCGAGCTTGTGAATGTATTGCGGCTTGTCCAGCAATGGAACTTGTGCTCGATGTGGCCGGGTTGAAAGTGCCTGGAGCTCTCTGTTGGTGGCCTGTGCCAGATGAGGCTGTAGCCTGCGGCATGATTTCGTATCGCGGCTATCGCCAGACAATCTGATTAGAGCGTCGCGGTTTCAGCCATCGATCGTGGAGATGAGTGGATAGGTGGTGGGGTAGTGGGCGGCTGGAGCTCTGCGACACTGCAATTTGCTTCAGGACATGCTGAGGATGTGAGACGTGGGGATGATGGAAGATGGGAGAGTTTCAGATGCTCGATTGACGATTGTACATGAGGAACAAATGGCCAATGTCTGGATGTGGTCTATGGTGTTGTCAATCACACACAAGGGTTCTATAAGGTTGACGAGAGGTTAGTATGCAGCGCAAGTGAGAACACCCGGTCACACATCCGGCCGCACGCAACCGCTATTCTTGCTTGTTCCTGCAGGCGGACTGAGACGGCGCACCGTGCTCTTGAAGGCCCGGACCCCTGCCAGCATTTTTGGCATCACTGCGCTTGAACCCCGACAAATCTGGGACCAAACTCTTCCTCTTCCATCAACAACTCTTACAAACCACTTAATACAATACTTTTACAAAACAGCCAAGATGCCTCAACCAACCCTTGCTGCCACCTATAACTCCTCAACCAACGTACCATTCAAGCACGAAGTCCAGCTTCCAGAGCTCGGCACCGACAATGTCGAGAAGCGCGTCGCCTACCTTTCCGTCTTGCGTCAGGAGACAGCAAAGCTCCAAGACCGTATCAATGCCGAGTTAACCCAGCGCATGGAGGAGGACAAGCTACAAGCCGAGAAGGATGCTGCGCCAGGCGCAAATAAGCGCAAGGTGGATGATGTGGCTGAGGAGGAAAACTACGGAGAGGAGGTTGTTGAAGATGATTGAGATATCTACCAACTCGTATCAGACATTACGAAGGAAGAGATTATGACAGAAGGGCAGTGGGATCGATATTAGTCTATATGCTAGGCTATTCACGGCGCCTGCCGGAGCGTATGCAGTTGGTTTGCTCATTCGCAACTACCACACACCCTCAGCCTTCCTCACCACTGCCCCGCCAACACCACTAGCACTACTATCCATCCTCATTTCATCACTCAGGCTCCTCACACTCCCTAAGTTCTTAGCCACCGCCTTCTTCGAGCACGCATAATGCACCACACTATTATCTGGCAATACGCTCACCACACTCCTCCCCAACCTCTTATGGCATACCCCGCAAACTCTCTCTTCAGACACAACTATATGCCGCCCTCTCCCACCACTGCCAACACCAGGCGCCAATGTCAAACCATTTGGTGACGCAGCCAGTTCAGCCTCGCCCAACAAGCCGGCTTGTGCTCTTACCATCTCGGCTTTACGCAATCCGGCTACTACGCGCGCCTCATTGACTATCGAGTTAGCTGCGCGTATTCTGCCTCTGAAATAGCTCTCTAGGTTCTTTACGGGCAGACTTCCAGGTATCAATCCCAAAGTGCTCAGAGCTGGGAGACGAGAGCCGTGTTTGCTAAGGAGATCGAGGGCTGGTAACCAATTAGGCTCGTGCGGAGGAGGAGGAGTCAGGTACAGGGACAGCAGGGTGTGATATATCGATGGCTCATTATCGTTGCTGGATTTCGAGGGTGATGATTGCGAAGAGATAAGGGAGGAAGGTGGCAGCGGTTGGGTTTCGGTTTGGATGATGTGTTGACGGTTGCAGTACCTAGAGTTAACTCGTTAGCATAGTTCGAAATGGCACAATGATCGTTGACGGGATGAAAAACGTACTCCTCAGCCTTCTCGAAATCCTTAATCTTGAAAACATATATCTCCAACGCTTGCTTATGCTGCTTCATATTACTCAAAATAATCGCATGCGCCTCATAAAACCCCGGGTCGCGTCTAGGTATCAAGCCTAGTGCGCGGGGAAAGAAATACTGCTTGCTCGATCTCAGAAATATGAGCAGGGTATCCATCAATTCGTTCCACTCCAAGGAATCCCTGTCCTTGCCGCTTGATAAGCCCTGTATATACGCATTGACGAGCTTATTATGATAATCCGGCGTCTTGTCCTCCAGCTCATCAATGATATGCTCGAGATACCTTACCATGAGGTGGATATCGATCTTGTCCAGGAAGTCGACAACCTTGTCTCGTGGCAGGGTTTCGGTGTTCTCTGTGTCTGCGACGAAGATCTCCATGCCCAAATCTGGGTTAGCTTTGATTACCCACTCGGCGAATTCAAGGATGAGATATATGTACTCGGGACCCAGGGCTTGGAGGTATCCTACCGTCCTCACTGGGCCGTGAAGTTGTGGTGCAGACTCGTCCGGCGTGTCCGCCTTGCCGTACTTCTTCAGCAATTCAAGCGCCTCGCGGTGAAGACCCTTGCCATGGAAGAAGTCGACGAGGTCTATTAACCGGTTGTTCTCCAGAAGCTTTTCATTGACAACACTCGGGTCGCAGAAATTGGGTATGCGGAACAGTGAGCCTGCTAGTGAAGGTTGAACGAGCATATATGCTCTAAAGAGAGTGGTGTCAACCAGTTTTGCGGTCTCGTGGAGTCGCTCTTCCATCTCGATGTCTTCATTAGAGACAGGGGATACGAGTAGGTTTTCAAATGCTGCCTTCGAGCTGCCATTGGTGCCATTTGGTATCTGCTTGAGCTTCCCGGTCGCCGGATCGAGGAAGCGTTGAAGTCTTGTCCTGGTGTCAACAAGGAAGCCATTCAACTCCCTCACGGCTGTCGTGAGATTCTTGCCCTCCAATGGGCCATCTTCAAGCAGTTTCTGCTTGATACTTGCTGTATCGCTGCCATCTGACTCTGGTTTCACAGTTGATCGTTTAGATATGATCGATGCGGCATCAGACACAGATGTCGTCTTCTTATGTTGTCTCATAAAGTTGCTCAGCAATCCCTTTGCAGGCGAGCCGACGATGTTGGGTGTTTCCTCGACGGGCGGTGGAAGTTCGGGATGTGCTGCTCCATTCACCTTGTGTTCTTCGTTCTTATGCTCGCCATCGTGGTCCTCTGTCGACGACTCTGGTTCTGATAGCAGAGGTATCGACGACAGTTCGCCTGCGATGACTCTCGGATAGAGCTTGATAACCCTTTCAGACGGCGCCGAAACCTCAGTGAACAAATCCAAAGCCGGTCTATACTTCATCTGATCGAATAATACCTGCGCCTTTTGCATCTTAATCTCTCTCATTCTCCCCTCCTTATCCTCCAGCAACGCATCTTCAAGAACGTTCAGTATGCTGATAGCCTCGTCAAATTTCCCATGCGCAACCAGTTCATCGATCTGGGAATCATAGTCCGTAGTCTGCATCTTCCAAATGCACCTATCACTCATGACGTGGAACCCCTTCCCTGCATGCGCCAGACTGACCGTAGGCGGTGGAAAATGCATCTGGCTTGCATTCGGTAACGTAATCGTCTGGAGTAAGCTCAATGTGTCCGGGTTTCTGACCTCCAGCATACCCTTGGCAGCAGGCTGGAGAGATAACAGGTATGGGTAGGAATATCCCACACTCTCCGGCGCCTGCTGCCATGGTATCTGCCTCTTCTCTAGCGGCTTGCCATCCACGTCGACGAACATAGAGTTGATATCCTTCGCCAGCAGTATCTCTCCTTCTTGCAACCTCGTAATCAGTGGTTTCGGTGTATACCCCCCTAGTCCCATGTATCCCATGCTTGTGCTGCCAACGCCGCCAAATCGCCCACCCTCATTACTCGACGCTCCCCCAATCGCTCCAGGCCCAACAATATCAGCGATCTCCTTGCTCTCAACATCCACAACCACATATCCCGAACTCATCCCACAAACAATCTTCGTCGCACTCGCCCAACACAATGTCCTTATACTCGCCGGCAACGTAATCTCCACCACATCCCCATAAAGCTCACTCTCATGCCACTCCCAAAGCAACAGTCTCCTCTTGATCGCTACTGCCAATCGGCTTATAATCTCAGGTATCCCTGTCGCAGCATCCTTCACAATGTTACTCGTCACCGCAAAGCAGGTGGCATTCTTCGTCTTCGGGAGTTGTTCTACAAGCGCATAGCTTTGTAGATCGTGGAGAGACACAATGTAGTTTGAGAGGGTTATGAGTATATTCGCAACTTTCAATATCGACAGCTGCTCTATAGCTCTGGGTGAGAACTTTTCGATCTCTCTAAGGCAGTCGATAGACTTGGGTATAGCGGAGGAGGGCGGTCGTGAGCTCGAAGCGGTGTCTGTGATGGGTTCGGTGGTGGTTTCGTCTACTTCGTTGACCCGGTATATGCGTAGGGTGCCGGTGTTAAGTCCTACTATGAGTCTGTCGCCTAAAAATTGTTAGGGTGATCGTAAAAAACGACGAAGAAGGGACCTAACCATATGCAAGAATAGATTCTATCCTCGATTTATCTCGTTGTCTAAGCTCGACAATGGGCCGAGCTGTGAAGGCGGAGAGCATCGCGACGATGCGCCCTGAGGCCTGAAGGTATTGGAGGTGCTCCTCTGCTGTCTATATTCGTTCTTTCTATAATTTCGACATTACTCCTGCAGGGATTTCAAAGTTCTAGCGACGCATCTTGATGCTCGTTGTTAGACATGTAGGTTAAGCAGTGGCGCTGTAGGTGCACAGGTGCGGTCCGTACAATCCATGCATATGACGCTCTAGCCCGCCTGCAACTGACAGGGGTGCTCCGGCGCCAAAACCTCAACGTCTTCCAGCTCAGCACCATGAGGAAGACTCGACGCAACAGGAAAGAAATCACTGAGCATAAGACGCAGTGCCTATGACGTTAAGACTTCTCACAAAGGCGCACTGTGGGCTTTGACAATGGATTATGCGCAATCTATTCTATGAACATGGCGCCGCCAGATCAGGGTTCCTAGAGCTCCGACTTGTTCTGTGGAGAGCACTAGTCTACTCAGTTGTAAGTTGAGGAGCACGTCTTTACGGCTAAAGAATTCGGGAAATCACAGCCAGGAACATAAAGCGGAATGTTGTGAACTTTTAAATGCTCGATTCTCTATTAAGCTCTCAACCAAGAGATCATGATTGCAATCCATCTCATCGTCGAACTCCATCGCTCAAACCGGCTCACCTTGGTGAGGAAACGCCTCTAATGCTTCGCTCTCCGCAGGAACACCCATTCGCTCAAGTCATACTATCGCTACAAGATATACAGGCAGCGTGGCCTCACATGGCCTAAGATTTCGTAATATACAAGAAATTTGCACCATCATGCTGTCAGCAAACATTGCGCCCCATCAAACGCCAAAATAAATCAAAACTTTACGCCTGGTATATGTCGTTTCTCCATCAGCCCTCTCCAGAGACGGCTAGTTTCAATGCCGAATATCTTGCCGTACATGCATGACCCGAGGTAGCATTTTCGTCGGTTTTGTCTTAAAAGTCTCTTCGCTCGTACTCATCTTCTTTATGCAGGACCACCTTTCTGTCGTTTCCCCCCAATCCTCGGACTTGGCTTCACTTTGTTCCCAGAACCGATACCTGGGCCAGTGCCGTTGGACTGGCCCTCCTCTTCTTTTAAGCTCGGTCTCCGTCTTTTATTGTTGACGTTGGGG
>RCNJ01000061.1_pt1:0-2500 | contig 91130 bp, 80 predicted proteins | sample 2041171 | NCBI WGS metagenome assembly RCNJ01 (sample SAMN09708213, study PRJNA481090) | feces metagenome | biome: feces | host: Pygoscelis adeliae | place: Antarctica: Rookery Lake | collected 2010-03-01 | reverse complement strand
GGTGTGGAGAAAATGGTTGCGCAACACCTGCCATCATCGTGGCTTCCAATATCCCGTCGCTGGTTGGATGGCCTTGCTATGTCCTCGAGGCCCTCCCAACCCACATCCACCTCTTCAACACTCGAATGATAATATTCACCTGTCTGGTCGCGATATTATAGTATAGGTCGCGCAAATTTAGTATACTGTCGAAAGCGGGCACATTGACGGCCCGAGTAGGTGTAGATAAGGTGTAATGAGAGGCCGGACGTGAGATGCGAGAAACGCGCGATTAACGTTGGCCGAGAACCAGGGGATCCGGCGCAGACAATTGACGGCGCGTTTTTTCTTTGCGATGGTATGCGTCTTTAGGTGGCTTCCTGTCGTCGATATCGTCTCTGACTTGTCGCGTCAAGGAGTAGGTCGGTATATGCCGGCGGTACAGTCGTGTAGTCGGTGGATGCCGTCGTCGCAATGAGCGTGGTTGATGCTAAAGCCGGTAATAGCCCGTTAAATGAGCGGGAACAAAGCTTGTAGTATGCTACTGACGACAACGAAAGAGTCGACACAAGTCCACCACCAAATGCTGAAGATGGTGTGTTTAACGAGTCGCGTTCAGAAGTTGCAGTTTGTTAAGCAGGGTAGTGCGATTGAGACAGGCGACGGGAGATCGGACCAGGGGGCCAGCAGGTACGATACTCAGTTGTGGGCGGGTTTGACTGATTGGACACAACACTTCACCACCGCACGAAGTCAGAGTGGATAGAATGTGATTTAGATGTGCGCGAAAGACGCCAATTCAAAGGGTTTTCATGGTCAAAAAATATCGAGGCCGTATGCTCGGGGTCGGTGTTGTCGTTGACTTAAACTGGGGGGGCGGGTACCCTCCGTCTCGCGTTGACGGGTACGGGGTGGGAGAGGAGTCGGGCCTGCCATTCTGGCTGCTCCGTGGTGTTGCGGTTCGTCGCCGGGGGCCAAGGCAGTGATCACTTCAAAGTAGGACGACGGACAAGATCCTGCACCTATGCCTTTGATGGCTGTTGAAGATACACAGCAGATAAAGGTGGAGAGGAATATATACTCAGCGTTCAGACAAGTAAAACGAATCAGAAGTTGTGGCAACTACTGTGAACGCCTCAAGGTAGACTCGACCCTTCAGAGCAATCGCGGTCCCACGAGATGCCTGTATATTACTTGTCTACCGTCTAAGGACTGAAGAAAAATGGCCACCCAATGCGAGTCCTCATGTCGCAGTCTGCTTAATAGAAACAGGCCGAGCACCTCTCTACCACGAACATCAAGTAGTTCGTAAAAGCTGGTGTCATCTCTACCAACTGTCCCTCAGAAGCTTTTCTTATGTGAGAACCAAGACCTGTCAACCTTCACGCACTTTCTGGGCCATATATCGCAGTAACCGCTTCCTGTAGAGCTACGGTGGGCCGCAACACACACGGCCAGCATGATGTCTATCGTCTGCCGCACGCTATGGCATTTTGCTGAGAAGGTACGGCCGACCACAGGGCGGCTGCATGGTATCAATCGACGGCGGCCGTAGTCGATACGGCACATCTTTCCGGGCAGAGAGCTTCATCGCCCAGATGATATTGCCGTTCGGCAAGACACCATCAATCTCACCCTCCGATCGGACTTGGAAGTGTGTGTGGATCTAAGAACGCGGGCACGTGATGGAATCGTCGGTGTCGGGTGCAGCTCAGACCATGAGCCAAGCAATCCAGGCCTCGAGATACATGGCATTAAATACTAACGCCGGACGGGCAACCGTTCGGTACCTGATGAGGGAGGCTCAATTCACGTGCGCCACAGAAGGCTGGTTGGATCTGCGGCGCGGCTGCACTAGCACCAACGAGGCTTAAGCGAGCCAAGACCTGACGATATAAATCTTTCTTCAACCTCTACGTCAATTTCCTCCGACAATAACCATCAAGCAACTCTCTCCGGCAGCAGTGCTGGAGATATGTATGCGACAACGCCTATCATGGCACTAAACTGTAAGTTCATACAACATTTCTTCCTACAATACCCACACGATCTGGAATGATGATAGCGACTTTTATCGTCTTCTTTCCCAGAATTAATCGACCATGATTATACAATTGGGTCTTCCAGACATGGTTGACCTGCTACTTGCCAGTACATTCTGTCTGACCCAGATCGCCCAATTCATCTTTGTTTTGCAACTTGTATTCAATGTCGAATAGTCTTGCTGACCATTCACAGATTATAGTTTCTCTCACTTTCTCGGAGCACTCAACTGAGTTGCGCCCATCTGGCGATTCTTCCATGCATTGCCAGGTTCTCACCGGCGGTTTTGGCACGCTTCATATAACTGTCATCTGTCCCGTCTTTCTCCAAAAGGTTAGTCCAAAACATTTTCATACGCAAAACTACGACCATGTATTTCATGATGAAAAATATACCACATTCGCAGTTTTCACTCGAGCTTCACTTGAACCTATTTCGAAGCAGATGAGGGGCATATCTTCCTTGGATGTCTGACTAT